>Ga0181409_1000057_pt1 | contig 36330 bp, 50 predicted proteins | sample 32SPOviralmetaG_FD_130138 | JGI IMG/M metagenome (GOLD analysis project Ga0181409, IMG submission 130138) | Marine viral communities from the oligotrophic San Pedro Time Series (SPOT) site, San Pedro Channel, CA, USA - 32 SPOT_SRF_2012-05-30 | ecosystem: Environmental > Aquatic > Marine > Strait... | reverse complement strand
TCATATGCTGGAGAAAGGAAAAGCCTTCCTGACTTGTATCTTACCATTGGCAGTATGTCTTTAGATTCATACCCTGTAACTAATCCTAGTTCTATGTTCCAGTAATCATCTAGCTCAAATTGTTTTCCAATGTAAGTACTGATGTTGTCTTCTGAATTAAAAAATACGCCTGCTATATTATTGTCAACTGTGCACCTTGCGTGGGGGTGTACTTGATTGTAATCTCCCTCTAAACCTAAGTGCATAGATACAGCTAGGAATAGTCCTATGCAATTCATATATTATTTTTTGCCAACTGCATCTAGTATTGCTTCTAGTTCTTCAAAGTCATGCTCTTCTTCTGAGAATGATTGTTTGTGAGCTACTTTAATTGCTTTACTTAAGATACCTGGTTTGATATCTAGCTCTGATGCTACGTGTTTTACTGTGTCTCTTAAGCCTTCTTGCAAGTCTTGTACTTCTTGTAAGACTTTACTGCCTTCACCTATGATTGTCATAAGTTTGTTTTTCTCTTCTGGTCCTATTGTGATAGCCATATTATTATCTCCTATCCGAAAAAGTTAGTTATTGATTAATAATATAATATTCTATCCGTTTAGTCAATGATAATCTATTCTATTATAAATACTTATTTGATGCACAAGGTTAAAAAACGTCAAAAAACACCCAAGCATCGTCGTTCCGAATACAACAGTTATCAAGCCAATAGTCCGCTAACCATTTATTTTTCCAAACTAATTCACAAGACTCCTCCGAAGAAAACAAAAAAATAGGTTGCATTCAACCAATAACTTTTGTACTATTAACTTGTAGAATAATTTACACACAAACAAACACACAAAGGAGGATAAAATTATGACTACAAATAAAAATGCTTATGAAATCCGAGCTGACATTTTAAAAGAGGCTACCGGATTACTTCAATGTCAATACGAAAGAGAGATGAACATCTGGGAACAGACTAGAACCAGAGATCCTCAAAATGGAAAGATCATTGACGCCAATGATGGCACTATGCCAAAACCAATCAATACCAAAGACATATTAAATTGTGCAAATGAATTGTATTCATTTGTAGATTCTAAATAATCAAGTCAAAAAAATAGGGTGGGTTTTTACGCCCACCCTATTAAAGTCTCTAAGAATTAGCTTCCTAATTAGGATTATACTAATGCTTTGTATTCTACTGCAACTGTAGCCGCACCCGCTGTAGGTGTAGATGAAGTTGAACCATCTGCCTGTTTGAAAGATAGTGTCAATGTAGCCGCGCCAGCCGTAGCCGTTGCCGCATCAAGATCAATAATGTATGATCCAAGTGTACCTAGATCAGACTCAGTAACACCTGCTAAATCAGTTGTACCGTCATTGATTATCATTGAATCAAAAGAGTCTCCTGAGAAAGCTGTAGTTACGTTAATTAAGATTCTTGTTACATAGTAAGTAGTAGAACCTGCATTTGGCATTGTTCCTAAGTTAACAGAAGCTACACCATTACCCACTGCTGATCTAATAATTAAATCGTCAGTTGAAGTAACAACGTTAGCATTAACCCATGCTCTAGTTACTAACGCATCGTCAGTTGTACCAACTAATGACTCGTAACCATTAGGTACAACAACTAGGCCGTTACCTTTTGGAGCTAAATTAATGTTTATGTTAGACTCTGAACCAGCCGCCGCAATTTTCGGATCTGTACCAGATTTACCTGCTGTTACCGTGATGTAATCAGTTGGTGAAGCGATTGTTTCAAATAAAGCAATCTCATTATCTGAAGAGTCAGTAATTTTAACTTTACCTTCAGAAGCACCACCTGTACCACCTTTGATCGCAACGTCACCTGAAGCGTGTGAGCCAGTTCCGTTACCACCTTTGATAACTAAATCACCTGCATCGCCTGAAGACGCCGCACCACCTGAAACTGTTAATGACGTATCGTCATCACCAATAACTAATGAAGCACCACCAGAAGAGTCTTTAATTATAACTCTACCGTTTGTACCTTGTGATTCTAGTACTAGGTTGATATTTGCGTTAGCATCATCTGGGTCAACTGCTTTAACAACAACGTTTGCAGAAGTGTTAGACACTTGCAATTTAGTGTTGTCAGCAACGTTGGCTGTATCTACTTCTAGTACAGAAACCCCAGCTGTTGTTCTTAGTGTGTCAATGTAATCCCAGTTTACAGTTGTACCTGTAGATCTAAGATACTTGTTAGCTGAACCAATTGTAGTTTCACCTACTGAGTTACCAGCACCACCAACTAATAAAGTACCTACAGCGATAGAAGACAAGTCTTGACCTGTACCACCATTTGCTAAAGATAATTGGCCAGTAATTGTGTTACCAGTCAATGAAATAGTTTTATTAGTTAAAGTTTGTGCGTGATTGTGTAGAACGATTGTACCGTCTGCGTTTGGTAAAGTAATTGTTCTATCTGCAGTTGGATCTTCAATTGTCATTGTAGTTTCGTGTGCGTCAGCTGAAGCGCCTTCAAACACGAATGCATTTTGTACGTTTACTACTGTTTGGTTAACTGTAGTTGTAGTACCTTGTACTGTTAAGTCACCAGTAACTGTTAAATCGTTGCCGATTGTAACGTCATTTGGTAAACCTACTGTCAATGTAGTTCCAGACATCGCTGTCTCGATCTCATTGGCTGTACCAGCTATTGTTAATGTTTGTGAACCTAATGATACCGCGGCATTAGTAGAGTCACCAGCGATAGTAGCCGAAACTGATGCTGACGATGAGTCAACATAAGCCTTTGTAGCGGCGTCCTGTGCGTTTGATGGATCTTTAACACCTGTGATAGCATTGGCACCCATAGCAACATCACCAGTTAATGTAGCACCTGCGAAAGTTGGACTATCGCTTGTACCTAAACCTAATGAAGTTCTTGCTGTGTTACCTGATTCTAATACGAAGTTTGAACCATCACCAATGATAATGTTACCATCAGTTGGAGTTAAACCTGCGATATCAGATAGTTGTGCATCAAATGCCTGTACGTCTGTACCAATAACAAGACCTAAGTTAGTTCTTGCACCAGCCGCCGTTGAAGCACCTGTACCACCGTTTGCCACTGGAGCTTGACCAGATAATCTTGAACCTGCTGGAATTGAACCAGTCATGTTAGATACATCTAAGTTTGCTTCAGTAACGTCTAGTGTTACACCTTGGATAACTGAACCAGCACCACCTGTTACAGCGATTCTAGAATTACCTGCATCAGCAATAGCGGCTAATGAAGTTACACCAGTACCACCGTTACCAGCGGCTAGTGTTCCAGTTACGTCATTTGTATTGTCTGCTAAATCAATTGTTACGTCTAATGCACCTGAGTCAAAGTTCAAGGCTGTTGAACCTGCTAGGTTGATAGCAACGTTATCTGCGTTTGCAGTTATACCGTTACCAGCTACAACGTTAATTGTGTTACCAGTTTTAGTTATACCGTTACCAGCTGTGATTAAGCCAGCACCAGAGAATTGTGTAAATGTTATTGCAGTTGTACCAACTGTGATAGCACCGTCAGTATTTAATACGTGACCAGTGTCTGCGTTTACTGTTCCTTCTTCAACGAAAGTAAATGCTCCACCTGTTACTTCAGAGTTAGCATCGAAATCAGTTGCTCTTGTTGGGGCACCTGATGCATTTACAGTATAGATACCGTTCTCAGATCCGTCAGCTTGATTTTTAATCAAAATTCTGTCGTTTGTAGCTAGTGTTACGCCGTCAATTGCGTCACCGTTTGCAAAGTCAGAAGCTAAAGTACCTGCGGCTGTAGTAGCGGCTCTTACAGAATCTTTTACGTCAAGACCTGATTTAGTCGCATCTACGTAAGACTTAGAAGTGGCGTCGTTCGCATTAGCTGGTGTAGAAGCAACTCTAATATTTGAAAGAGTTGATCCGTCAGTAGTAAATTTGAAGAATGATGAAGTTGTATCATAAATCAATCTACCACCTGACTTACCAAATTGTACGTCAGAGCCTATACCTTTTAAGCCGTAGTTTTTTACGTTTGCCATGTTAATAATCTCCCTATTTTATAGCATTAAATCTATTCTCTATATAGAGTAATAGTGTTAAATATAGTCTTTTTATTATAAATTGGGAGGGTCTGCCTCGTTGATGTTTTGTGGGTAGTCTTCTTTGGTTATTAAGTCTATCCCTGGGCCTTCGTTAGGTGCCCTTCTAATTAATATTTATCATCGATGTTTTGGATTAAAAAAGTGTTTGAATTGTTTGTTTTATTAAAGTGTGGGCACCCTAAAGTACCCACACATATAATATCTTAGTCTACGTTCTATTAAACGATTGATCCGTTATCAATTGCATCTACGTGAGCTGTTGATATATCACCCATGTTGAATGAAGAACCTAACATTGTGCCTCTTTCCAGGCCAGCACCTTTGTTAGGAAAATCATCACCACTTGCTGTGATAACACCCCAGTCCGAAAATGCAGATGATTGTAGATCAACTACTTTCTTTACGAACCATGTATGATCCAAGCCATTGTATTGACCTAGAGTCATTTGAGATAAGTTAAAGTATCTAAAACTGTTTATTGCCATTTCTAAATCTCCCTTCTATCTCGATTACATTAAGTTTACAAGTATTTCAATAGTTCCTGTTTCACCGTCAAAGTTTTCTAAGGCTTTACCGATCATTGCGCCACCTTTGAATTCACCAGCTTTCGCATAGCCATTCATTGCTGACATTAATAAGTCACCTTTTCTAACTGGACCCATTACTTTGCATGGAACTCTTCCAGCTAAAGCAACGTATGGGTGAGTGTTGTCATCACCAGCTTCTCTGTTCATCATGAACGCCGGAGCTGTTGATACTACACCTGCAACTGCCGTGCAACCATCTTCGTTACACATTTCGATTTCATTATCGCCACCGAAACATACTACTGTTCCTGCTTCGATTGGAGAACCTGCATGGTATCTCTCAGCCAAGTCAGCATATTGAGCCGAAGTTGCTGTAGCAGTAATAGTACCTGCCGCAAAGTTACCTGAACCATCTCTGAATACGATAGTTGAGTTAGTGTTAGACGCTGTTGCATTTGAAGTAACTGTAAATGTACCACCTTCTGCGTTAACAGAACCTGATATACCGTCACCTGATGTTGCACCTTGTTGTACATAGTTACCAGTAGTGTGTGTTGATAATGCTACTGAGTTAGCCGCAACCGCTGTTGCTGTACCATTGAATGTACCACCGTTAGTGATGTCGTTACCACCTAAGTTTAGGTCGCCAGTCATAGTATCGCCTGCTTTACTTACTTTAGTTCCGATGTTTGTTGAAACTGTAGTTGCAAAGTTGGCATCATCACCAAGTGAAGCCGCTAGTTCGTTTAAAGTATCTAACGCCGCTGGTGCTGAATCTACAATACCTGCTACTGATGAATCTACATAAGCCTTGATAGATTGCTGTGAAGCAACGTGAGTTGCTGAATCTGAAGCCATGTCGTTTTCGTCTTTTAGTGCATTTGTTATTCTTGCGTCAGCTCTTGCGTCTGTGTAGTATAGGTTTGTGCCTTCTGACAAATCACTTGATGAGTGATTTGCAATTGAAGATACTGTACCAGTTACTGCACCAGTTACCGCACCAATGAATGTTGTACCAGTCACTGTACCAGTTGTAGTAATTGCTGAACCAAATGTAATTGCACTAGCATTTGATGATGTTATTGATTTACCTGCATTAACGATCATGTCACCGTTGAATTCGATTTGACCTGATGCTGTTGTTAATGTGATATCAGCTGAACTAGTTGCTGTTAAGTTAACACCTGCCGCTGATTGTACTGTTGATTGACCTGTACCAGTTGTTTTTACAGTAAGACCTTGGTCTACATCTGCTTGTACAAGGATCGTACCTGAGTCCGATTGAAGAACTTTTTGTCCGTCAATGTATAGTGATCCTTCTGATAGGTATAAGTCTCTCCATTTTGCTGAAGTTCCACCAAGGTCGAAACCTGTTGTTCCGTTTGAGTTTACCATTGGTATTAAACCTGTCGCCGTAAATTTAGCTACTTGAGTACCTGCCGCTGTAAATAAAATTTCATCTGAATCAGAAGATGCTTCAACTTTTACCGTAGTATCGTTGTCTGCGTCTTTTAATGTATCAGTTGATAAAGTATCTACAGATGCTTTAGTGGCCATTTCTGTACCACCTGCTGTTGAACCATCATGAATGTGAATTGAATTGTTTGATGTGTTAACAGTGATCTCTCCAGCTAAACCAGTAAAAGAACCGTGTTGAGCACTAGTTCCTCTTCTTAATTGAATTGCATAGTTTGCCATTGTTGTCTGCTCCTTATCGCGATTAAATTAGTTCAATGATATGAACTAACCTTATTATTGTCTATACTAATATAAAGTATAAATCTTTCTTACAAGTATACTTGTGATTCCTGCTCTGTTATGTTACAATAGATGTAACTGAATAGGATAGCACACTCGTATTTAAGTTAAATACGATTATATTAAATACAATTACATTGTATGAAAAACAGGAAAAATAACAAAGAATGAAAAAAATCAATCTAGTTTGGGACTACTGGACTTCAGACAGTCCAGCACCAAATGGCTTACACCCTAAATATCGAGATAAATGGGCCAGCCACTGGAAAAATCAGTACGGAACAAACGTTTTAACTCGTTTTATTCCTTATGATCGTTATAGTCTTGGGTTCTTTCCGGTGTTGCTCTCACAATGCAATATTAATTATCAAAATATTGCTCCGGATCAAGTGCCACATAACCCAGAAAACGACACAGAATACTGGTACGTAATGGAACCCAATCATATGGACGTTAGTCTTATCACTGAAAATATGTTTGGTTGTATTGATGATAAAACTTTACAGCTACTCAAAGACAAAAAAATTAAGTTAATATTTTACTATGCCTTTGAAGCATTTCCTTTTCAGCAAGTTGACTGGATGAGAATGCTACAACGAAGTCTGGGTTGGTTGGGTATACCCAGCTCACAGTTTGTTTTGATATTTGGTGATTTAAATGTAGGAGAAAACTATCAACAGTATATTGCAACACAACAACAATATTATGGATACGCATTTGAGAATATATTTGTGTTTGATCATTTTGGTTGGGAACTGCATGACTACCTAATTAATTTTGTTATGAATGATCCTAATCAAACAGAACTACTACCTATGACAGATTTAGTACGTGACAAGAAACGCCAGCACAAATTTTTGTGTCTAAATGGAGGCGGCCGACAACACAGAAAATATTTGCTAACTGAATTAAAAAGACAAGGCGTATTGCATGAAGGGTTATGGAGTTACTTAGATAAATTTGACATAACATACATACCAGGGGACTATTGTTGGAAGCCAATTAAAAAAGGAACAGGTGATACAAGTCTAGTTGATATGTTAGAATATCATAACGAACATGGAAACAATATTGAAGAAAAGCATCTAGATGTTGATGCATCAGATGATGCGTGGCATAATAGAGGAATGACAGCTCAACATTACCAAGACAGTTACTTTAATATTACAACAGAAACATGGCCAGCAGATCCTAGTTTTTTTGTAACTGAAAAAATATTCAAACCAATTATTAATCTCCAACCTTTTGCTATTTGTGGATTACCAGGCAATCTCAAATACTTAAAAGACAAAGGCTATGAAACATTTCCAGAATGGTTTGTTGAAGACTACGACAACATCGAAGGTCATCCACAAAGAATGTTTTACCTGACAAGAGAAATTATAAGAAATGCTAGACTTTCTCATGATGAATTACATAAAAAATATGTAGACAGTTGGGAAAAATTAGTGCATAATAGAAATAGATTCTTTGAATTTGATCATGCACAAGGATTTAAGGATTTAATTAAAGGTATACAAGAACTGACATGATGACAAAATTTAGTATAATCTTTTGGTTATTAGTAATCATGATATCTATTTACTTAGGAATATACGTATGGTAGAAGAACCAAACTATAAAACAATATGGGGTATTGCGGCATTGGGCCACGATGCTTCCATTTCTGTAATCAAAGAATCAAATATTGTTTTTGCGGCACATTCAGAAAGATATTCTAGAATAAAAAATGATGATAGATTAAATGATCAAATAATAAATGAAGCATTACAATATGGATATCCAGATAAAATTGTTTGGCATGAGAAGCCTTACTTAAAAAAAGTAAGACAAGCAATGGCAGGACAATGGAGTGAAGTATTCAATAAAGAAGTTTTACCTGAAAGACATCTTAAAAAGTTTTTACCAAAATTACCTCCAATAGAATATGCATTACATCACAAGTCTCATGCGGCGGCAGGAGCATATACTTCTCCGTTCAATGAAGCTACAGTGGTTGTTTTAGATGCAATCGGTGAATTTAATACTTGTTCTATTTGGAAGTATAACTTTCCTAACACATTAACAAAGATAGAAACATCAAACTATCCAAGTTCGTTTGGTTTACTGTACTCAGCATTTACACAACGTTGTGGACTTAAACCAAACGAAGAAGAATATATCTTAATGGGTATGGCGGCATATGGTGAACCAAAATATGCAGAACAAATTAAAAAAGATTTTATAAGAAGTATGACACCATTAAAATTGAAACAAAATGTTCATGCCGGAATTGGTGATTACTTACCTGAGGCCAGTAAAGAAGATTTGTCGGCAAGTATACAAGCCGTTGCAGAAGAGTTTGTTGTAAAGTATTGTGAATATGCTATGGACAAGACAGGTGTAAAAGATTTAGTATACATGGGTGGTGTTGCGTTAAACTGTGTAGCAAATACTAAACTGTTAGATGTTTGTGAATCAATATGGATAATGCCTAACCCAGGAGACTCAGGTAACTCGCTTGGAGCGGCTTTGTTAGGACAAAACTTTATTTCATTGTGGCCAGGTCCTTTTTTAGGAACAAACATTCCTGGAATATATCCTGTGAAAGATGTTATTAAAGAATTAGAAACAAATCAAATATGCGGAGTGGCACATGGTAGAGCAGAGTTTGGTCCTAGAGCATTGGGTAATAGAAGTTTATTAGCAGACCCGCGAGGACAAGATATCAAAGACAAAGTAAATTCAATTAAGAAACGTCAAAAGTTTAGACCATTTGCTCCTGTTATTCTTGCAGAAGAACTTGAAAACTATTTTGAAATAAACACAAACCAAAGTCCTTATATGCAATTCACAGCTAAAGCAAAACCAGATACAATAAAAAACTTTCCTGCTATTGTTCATGCTGATGGTACAGCAAGAGTACAAACAGTTACCGCATGGGACAATCCTGGCTTACGTAGAATATTAGAGGTATGGTTTGAAAAAACAAAATGTCCAATGTTATTGAATACAAGTTTGAACATTAGAGGTGAACCATTAGTTAACACAGAACAAGATGCGTTGAACTTCCAACACAAATACGGAATCAAAGTTATTAGTAGATGGGCTCAAAAATTACGTGAAGTAGAAGTAGACCCTGCAGGATTAAAAATTCAAAAAGAAAAGAACAAAAAATGAAAAAATTAAGTGGCAATTATAATGTAGATGGAACTGTTGTAAAAGACAACGAAACTTATCTATTGAAAGACAATACTACTCTTAATAATTTGGTTGTTAGTAGTACAACATTAAAAGCAGGTAAACAAACAAATGGACATAAACATAAAGGACAAGAAGAAGTTTATATGTTTATACATGGATCAGGTGAAATGCAAATTGACTTAGAAAGATTCACTGTGAACGCAGGAGATATTATTCTAATTGAAGATAACGAATTTCATAGAGTTTACAATACAACAAATAAAGATTTATATTTCGTCTGTGTATTTGACGGAGGAAGGAACCATTAATGAAGAAAAAAGTAGCAATGATAGGTGTAGGTAAATTAGGTCAACCATGTGCGGAAGCAATGGCAGAATATCATGACGTTGTAGGCTATGACGTTATGGAACGAACACCAAATTTTACTATGAAAAAAACAATAGCAGAAGCAGTTGAAGGAAGAGATCTAATTTTTATTGCGGCTCCAACACCACACGATCCAAAGTATGATGGTAGATCACCAACGGCACATTTGGATAACAAAGATTTTGATTATACTATTGTAAAAGAAATATTAACTGAAACTAATAAACACGTTAACAAAGAACAATTAGTTATTTTAATTTCTACTGTACTACCAGGAACAGTTAGAAGAGAACTAGAACCTTTAATTACAAATGCAAGGTTTGCCTACAATCCTTATTTGATTGCTATGGGTACTGTCAAATGGGATTTCTTAAATCCTGAAATGATTATGATTGGTACTGACAATGGAAGTGAAACAGGTGATGCAAAAGAGCTTGTAGAATTTTATAAAACAATGATGCAGAATGATCCTAGATATATTATTGGTACTTGGGATGAATGTGAATGTATCAAAGTTTTCTACAACACATTCATATCAGCAAAACTTTCTTTGGTTAATATGATACAAGACGTTGCTGAAAAGCAAGGTAACATTAATGTTGATGTAGTTACAAAAGCATTAGCAGACAGCGATCAAAGAATTATGGGACCTAAGTATATGACGGCGGGTATGGGAGATGGAGGTGCCTGCCACCCTAGAGATAATATTGCATTAAGATATATGTCAGAAAAATTAGGACTAGGTTATGATTTGTTTGATGCTGTAATGAACGCAAGAGAAATACAAGCAGAAAACATGGCAAAGAAATTAGTCAGCTATAACAATCCAGTTATTATTGTTGGTAAAGCATACAAACCAAATGTAAAATATATTGACGGTTCATATTCACTATTGGTTGGTCATTATGTTGAACAGTTAGGTAGCAAATTGTTTTATCATGATCCACTGTGCGGAGAGAATGCTCCTGAAACAAATGGACCATACACATATCTAATGGCACATGATCCAGACGTTGCTTTCTTATTATCTAAACGTCCTACTGAAGGAGAAGACATAAGAATTCAATTCCAAAACGGCTCAACTATTGTTGATCCATGGAGAAAAATGCCAGAAGTTAATGGCTGTGATGTAGTACATTATGGAAATACTAGAATTACAAACAATGTTATTGACCTAAAAGCACTAAATATCGTATAGTATAAGGAAATAATATGAGATTATCAGAGATAACAGTAAATGAAGACCATAAAGGTTGGAACAAGTATGGACTTACTGCAAAAAACAAAGATGGTAAGTTCTATTCTTACAGGAATGGAAAACTTACAGGTGAATTTGATACGCAGGAAGAACTAGCTAAACATCAACACGATTTGATCAAAGACGAGTAGAGATATGAGATTTACAGAGCTAATGGAAGATATCGAGAGAATTCGTACCCTGCAAAATAGACTTGCGGCACTTCCAGAAAACGTTAGTGATAGACTTCTAGATAAAATTGAAAGAGCTCTTAAACTTGCACACAGAAGTGATAAGAAAGGGAAGACTCCAGCAGTTGCAACAGCAAACACTTTATCGAAAGTTGATGATCCGGATTTGCAAAGAGGAAAATTTTACAGATTGGTTGCTAAAAATATGATCGGTAATGAACTAACTCCACAAGAGATTGGTTCTATTGTTAGAGCAATTAGATCTGATAAGGCAGTTAACTTTGAAGAGTTGATGTCACCTAGTTCAGACTTTACAAAAATATTTCCACAATACGGAATGAGCCCCAGAGTTGATGAATTCTTCCAAGACATTTTTAATTACGTTCCACAAAGAGTTGGACCAGGAGAAATATTACTTTGCATCATGAGTAAAAGAATTACTAAAGGTGGCAAAGGTGATTTAACGATTTCAAAACTAAATGGAGAAGAAGTAGGTGTTGAAGTCAAAGGTGGTAAAACAGGTGGAAGAACAAAAGACGGTGATATATTCAAACAACAATCAGCAAACCTAAGACAATTACAAAAAGAATTTGTTGGTAGATATGGAGCGGCTCCTAAAGACACAGGTTGGTCACCGGACGCAATAGTAAAACTGTTGATGAACAAACCAGGTGTTGATCCAAAAAAAGTTGTTGATGATACAATGGCTGTATTCAATGCAATCTTTCCAAAAAGTCCTTATGCTGGTAAAATTAAAAATGCCATGTTAGCACAAAGATCGGGGACTGGTCAAACTCAACATACTACATTAGACAATGTTAGAGCATTGTATGGTATGGCGGCATTAGAATTGTATTATAGAATAAAGCCACAACACTATTTGTTTATAAGAGCAGGATCGTGGCCAGCAAAAACAAGTTTTGTTGATTCATTTGAAGATGTCAAAACAGGCCTAGGTAAAACATTAGGCATATCAGTATCAATTCCTTACATCGTAGATGCCTCAGGTAACAACGAAGAGTACCCTAAAGTAGGCATTTATTCACTCTAAGTTATCCACAAAGTTTACCTTTTACACTAAAAAATAAATACTATTAGTAAGGGCAACAATCCCAACAGCAAAACACAAACGAAAGAAGTTTATGAAAAAACTATTAGACTACATGATCGGTATACCACTATTAGTATTGATCGTTGCGGGTCTAATTTGGGGAACAGTTCAAACACTTCAACCAACAACATACAACGACATATCTGAAAGACAGATAACTTTTTCTGTAATCCAAAAAGTATTTTATGGAGACATCAAAGTACAGAAGCCCGAGTCGGAATTTGTTATGCCAGGTCATACTTATGTTAAGACTTGGTTGGTATCAAACACTAGCACAGAAGAAATTACAGTTCCTTTGAAGTTAGTAATATACTTGCACCCTACTCAATTACAGTTTGTTGTATTAAGTCATATTCCATCTGAAATAAAAGTAGCACCAGGAGATACTGTTCCTGTTACTGTGTATGGTTATATTGATCCAGAAATTTATGTTGTGGACAAACAAACTTTAAAGCCACCTTATCCAGCAATAGCAACCACAGTAAACTTGTTGATATATGACAGCAACAAAGAAAGTTATTGGAAAGAAAAAGGTTATCGTTACATGATTGAAAATGGTAACGAAGTAAATGACGATGACAGAAAGCAAACATCACCACAGCTTTCCAACAGCTTTACCCAAACATATGACTACAGACCAGATGATCCGAACGCGATTGAAAATGTGGATCCGGGTAATAGAGTTGGAGAAGATGATGATGACTATGCGATCACAGGAGATGAACCTGTTTATACAAGGCCAGGACAAGGTTATTAATAGGTTGCTTTTGATATGAATTTTAGTTATAATGTGTAAATAGACTATATGTCAGATAAGAAAAAAAAATCATACGATATACCCAAAGCGCCTGTTAAATCAAGACCGGTAAAGACTGTTGCCATACCTGGCAAACCCAAGCCACCGGCAAGAACAGTTGACATTCAGAAAGCAAAACCAATAGTTAAAAAAGACAAACCTCGTAAACCCAAAGCCAAAAGAGATTCAATACCAGCAGAGTACAAGAGCAACAGCAAACACAGTTCGTTAGCAGATGCATTTGCCAAAGCAGGTTTAAAGCCTGAAGATTTCAAAAAATAGTTATGTCAAAGTCAATCTGCAATTCATGTGGAGAGGCATTCACTTGCGATATAAACCGCGACGGAGATTGTTGGTGCTTCAGAGTACCTAATGTAAAGTTACCAATGGTCAGCAAACAGTTGTATGATGTGTGTTTGTGTCCTGTGTGTCTCACAGAAGGTTTGGTAGCATCAGAAACAGACGCACTCAAACGTGACATAAAACAACAAATACTGATAGACAAATTGAGAAAGTAAACCATGCCCTCATTACCCATATGGGACTCACGTTGGACACGACGATTCGCATACTGGCCCACACAGTTGGACAGCCGTGAATGGGTATGGTTCAAGCATTACTGGGTGTACGAGACCTTCACACAGAATCCCTACAACGGTGCCAAAGGTTACATAGTGTATGAGCGAGTCAGCCGTGAAGACTACGTGATACGACTCCTTAAGAAGCCTTATAGAACTCTTGCAACACATTAGAAAATTCAGTCAAAAAAAAGCCCCGGACTTAAATGAGCATCTAAGGCTCTGCCGGGGTAGATAAAAACTATGTTTTAATCTGTTTTTACTACAGGTCTCTGTGTAGTGTATTTTATAGGCCTTTTTAAATAGATCAACTATCGCCAACTACGGACCAAATGTGAAGCCTTTTTAAACACTTTTGTGGGTCGCTTCATGCACTCGAGTATATGTAATTATACCTGTGATCCCATCATAAACGACAGAGTTAACCCGAAACGGAGAGAAAAAACGAAGTTCGGCCTCTCGGCGTCTATCAGGGATAGTGATCTATAGTAGCGGGGGAAAGCCAATGCGACGGTTTCAGCAAGATTGTTTAATCTCCTGCAATCTAGGGACCGTTAGCAAGGCTTATCAGAATACCCCCTAGTCTAGGAGTACCAACTAGATTCCATCGATTACAAGCAACGTAACCACAGTAGCACAAGGTCTAGGAACCATGGGCTCAATGTACCCAGAGTTGCTTTAAGGTAGCTGTAAGGTGCTTACAGGGTGCTTAATAAAGGTGTATTTAAAGGTATACTATTCTACACAGCCTCTAGACGGTGGTGATAGTACGCTCAGGAGGGCGTGGGGATTTCCCGCACAAAAAAATGCGTTTCACATACATAGCTCTCTGACTATTAGTCGCCACTGTCATTTTCTGACTTATCTAACTCTCTATTTTCTAAATCGTTATAATAGTTTGCTTGAGCATATATTCCTGGATTTTCGTTATTGTTTTGTTCTTCTACCCATCTATTCCAACCGCGACCTGACGTTCTCATGAGTCGAACATCTTGTTCCTTGTTCCATGGTGCTGGAAAAGTCTGTACTGCTAATTTATCACAGAAATCAATAACAGATTGATTGGTAGTAAAAAATGCTAAAGATCTAGATACTGCTACCAACGGTATGTAATGGTCTATACCAGGAATCTCACCCAACCATGAATCAGGATGTCCGTAATGATTAAAAATGTAAAGTGTGTCTTTTGATATACCACTGCCCAACGAAGCTCTGTGAAAACACTTTCTCATCTCATCAACTACATTCATCCACACAACATCATAGTTGCCCTTGAATATTTTATCTTGTGAAACATAATCAATACCTTTTAAATTTTTAAATGAAGACTCATGGGACTCTTGTCCTACGAAATCGTTTACAAATTCATAAGTTATATTACGTTCTTTTGCTTTCAATCTTGTTAATATTTCTTTGTGTTTTTCACCAATATCTGCGAGTGCAGTTGGATCTATATTTTTAATATAAACATCATTGAGATCTGCTGTACCTATCAATACATCTAGATTGGTATATCCTCCTAGGCACCAAATTCTTTTTGGTTGAATATCGTTGAACAAACAACGAACTAACCTGTGTTCCCAAGAATTTAAATCCCTGTGAAACCTGTCTTCAAAAGCACTGATGTCTGTTTCTACAGGTTTACATTTCTTATTAAGCTGAGTTGCTGGGTAAGACAAGTACACATCTGCTTTTTTTTGAACATAGTTTCCTTGAAAATTCTTTCTAAATTTTTTAGTCATCTATGCTGTCCAACCATTTCACTGTTAAAGGTTCTAAGAAATCTTTATAATTCTGTCCACGAACTTGATCCAACGATGTTGTTATATTTTTTATTTCAATCAATTGTTCTTTTGGTTTGTCAGCATTCATATACGACTCTGCTCTTTTTATATAAGTTTCTGTTTCTGTTGTTAATGGTAACCCTTTAATACTTTTATTTAGTACGTCTGCAGATAACCATTTAAAATCTAACGCATGATCATCAGGCCCTAAATTTGATTGTATATACAAAGGTGCATCAGCTGTTGTATTGTCCTGTATCCAATTATAGAACTCAGGAATATTTTCTGCATTGTAAACTGTAGCACACAGGTTGAAATCTAAATGGAACTTACGGCCATCAACAACGTGAAATATATCTTTTATTCTGTCTTGTATATTTTGCCATTTAAATGGATGCCTAATATAATCGTATGTTGATCCTATACCATCAATACTGACTTTGATTTTAACTTTCTTGAACTTGCTTAATTTTTCTAAGTAGTCTGGTGTTAGCCTAGTACCATTTGTTGTAAGATTTAATTCAATATCTTGTATACAATTCATGTCAATGGCTGTGTCAACTATCTCATTAAACTTTTTAGTTATGGTAGGTTCGCCACCTGTGACTTTTAGATATTTCAATTGTGGAATTAAACTTTTTATTTCATCTACAACATTTTCAGGATAAGCCACAATCATATTTTTATCAGCTGTCTTTTCAAAATAAGGAATACGATCCCAGTAAGCAGGAATATGTAAATTTTTTTCTTCTAACGCAATCATGTCTTTATAGATCTGATGCGAACTACCATAGTCGCACATTCTACAGGCAAGGTTACATTCATTAGATAGCTTTAGATCTAAGTATTGTATGCTTGGTGTTTCAACGTTGACATTTTTATATTTCTTTATGTATTGTTGCCTATAACTTTGAGCTCCAACGTCCTCTTGTTCCCAACATACTTTGCACAAGTCATTACGTTTTCCTGTTAATAAATCTTTTCGTAACTGTACCATCATCTCATCAGTAAACCATTCTTCGTGTGTTTGATTATCTAAACTATAAGTCCAGTCATGCTTATCAGATATCTGATATGCGTTACAGCATGGTCTAAACTTTCTATTAACACCTGCGTGAGAATGTATAAAAGGAAGAGGACAATATGTTGAACTATTTTTTCTCATGTCTAATCGCTGAAATGAATCCTTGTCTAGGTTGTTTTGCTATCTTGTTTAACCATTCAATAAAATGTTTGTATGTTTCATCAGTACTTTTCTTATTGTACTTTAATGTAACACCCTTCTCTAAAGGATAATTGTTTAACAATAACATATCATCCGGAAAAGGTATTGGCAACTGTAAATTTCTAAAACTTATTGTTTCTTTTATGTATCTGTCTTCACCTGGTTTTAAGTAGGCATGATACCCTGAGTGTTCATGTAAGTCAGCATTAGTTATTTCAGCAAATCTTCTTGCGTGTTTAACTGTCGTCCAATCATCTTTTTTACCTGTATGAATTGTTACATCTGATGATCTTAGCATTGATTTTGTAACTGGATTCAAGCAAGGATAAACAGCAAACACAGGAATCTTAATTGTTTCTTGTGCCATTATAGTTGCTGTACCACCTGCACTAACTCCTAACATAGCATCAAACTTTTTAATAAAGCCTTTACGCATATCAATTAAATCTTGTGATCTATCTTGCATCGACGGATATGTTTCTATTGAATGCCACCAATGTGACTTGACTCCTCTATGAGTAAAATGATCTACCACACATACTCCCCAACCGGCATCACAAGCCAATTGAGCAAACTTCCATTCAACTGAACTTATTCCTCCACTGCCATGACTAATCAATAAGACAGGCTTTTCAAGTTTTTGTCTGTCAGCATCACACCAAATATATTTGTATCTATTTTCTATTTTATCCATGCATTAAGTACCAAGTGCCACCTCTCGTGTTTTGCACTAAAGTTTACAAAACTGTGTGGTCTTTCAACATTAAATTCATATGCATTTCCATCTGCTGGTACATGAATTAATTCTAAGGTATCAGCATAAACAAAGAATGCTTCAGGATTAGTTTGGACTGCTATATGATAACGTATTTCATTGTCGCCATCTGCGTGTATACTATAAGTTCTTTTAGGAGGTACTCTCATCAATCTCATTCGTGTAACTGGCAAAGGAAAGTCTTTATAGATTTCATAAAATATACTGTCCTTCCATTCAGGTAAAAAATCTGTAAAGTCATGTTCATTTAAATTATACATTGCCGCTTCGGGATGTAACTTATTACCTGTTCCTTGATTAGGGTCAGCTCTATTCCCTTTTGTGTTTAGAAAACACAATTGATTATGCTTAGGAAAAGGATACTGTTCAGTAAACTTTACACTAGCTTGATGTAATTCATTAATGTCCGAGACCGAGAACTTCTCTACTTTGTTCAGCTTTTTTGTCTCTAATGTCGTTGTCGATATTAATGATTTTGTCTTTTCCATATTCATGTACTTCTTTCATTATTTTTACCATTGCTGGATCATTTTTTATTTCAATATAGTCTTTCATGTACTTATCTTGACTATCATCTGCGTAAGATTTTTTTAATCCTACTTCAATCATTTTATGATGGAATCTGTAAAACCTTTCAATCCTTGTGGCATAGTCGTTGTCATCATACCACCAATTAGCTGTAAAATCTTTGTCTTCAACTAATTGTGTGTATTGAATACCAAAATGATCTGGGTCATCACCTAATGGAGACCCTGGCAATATCCTTGTTGGATTGTTAACATTGACATCACAAACATTTTTCATTTTAGCTAAACGTTCTAGTAATGATAACGTTTCTTGGAAGTCTGCTTCTGTTTCTGTTGGATAGCCTATCATCATTAATGCTACTACTAATACATTTGTTCTTTCAAATTGTTCTAGTGTGTAATATAAACTTTCATTATCAAACTTCTTTTTCATATGATAACGTACTTTTTCACTGCCACTTTCAATACCTATACCAACCATACCAAGTCCAGCATCAGCTAATAGATCATGAAACTCTGGACTTATCTGTTTTCTATTCCTACAAATCCATTGCCCATGCCATTCTAATTCTTTTTCATCATTGGACTTCAAATAACCATGTTGTTTTAATGTTTCACATTTTTCTTTTAATATACCTAAGTTACCATTTAACAAACTGTCAGTGAATTTAAACTTCTTAATACCATAATTTTTATTAGCATCAATCATTTCTTCTGCTATAAATTTTCCACTCTTTGTTTTAAATGCTGGCCAGAAACTTTGCACATCACAGAATGTACATTTTCTAACACAACCTCTACTACCTGTTATGTAAGCCCATTTGTTTGGACCAGGCCCGTCTATGTCAAAACGTAAATGTTTTTTAGGGTACTTACTAAAGTCCATGTCGCTGTAGTCTGGCTTGACTAAACGCATCATACTAGTACGTGGATCTTTCTCCCAGTTGTTGATGCCAGGACGTTCTTTACCAGCTAGATAATCTGACATAATAAAATCTGATTCGCCAAACATCCAGTCATTGATAGCATTTGACTTTTTAAGTTTTGCAAACCAATCTTCACAAACAGGTTTGTTTCTAATACTGATGCCAGGACCGCCTATCATAAATCTTGCATCAGGCAAGTATTCACGCAATAGCAAAGCAATCTTTTCTAAAGCATAGTATTGTAAAAAGCTGAACACACTCATTCCTACAACTTTTGGGTTATGGGGTACCACATTTTCTTCTAGACATTTTCTTACGTAGGGTTCTAATATATGCCAATTTTCATCAAGTAGTTTTTGATCAACCAATGTCCAGTCACTATAAGACCACCAATGTCCATACCCATCTTTGATCATCATACGCCACAAGTCTATGTTCAGATCATATGCACGACTCTTGAAGCCGTCATGTTCTGTTGTGGCTTTTAACAAACCTAGAGCAATTGATGGAGCTCGTAGGTCCATCTTGGGTATATTGAATATTAAAAAATCTAACATATGAATCTATTGTAAACGTTTTTTATTACCTTTACAATATTTATTTGGATATTTTAGCCATAAAAAAAGGCGACCCGAAAGCCGCCTTTTAATGTATTCTGTATTATCAAGTATAAAAATTATACTTCAAAACCAGCCGCTAAAGTAGTTACTGCGCCTGTTACACCTAATGCATTTGAACCTTCAACTGCATAAGCACCGCCTTCTAAAACTAGGTGGATTACATCAGTTGTACCTGATGCAAAAGCCGCCGCACATTTTACTGCGATTACTGTTGATGTAAGAGAAGCTTCTTCTACCATAGTAGTTAATTCTGCTGTAGTTATGTCTGTTTTTGCAACTTTGATCACTTGAATGTCTTTACCGATGTTCTCGATTAAGCCTGCTGATCTTGTGTCTGTTGCGCCGATTACTGCCATTGTATTTCTCCTAATAAAAGTTTGTATTCATTACATGGACTTGCACTATGCTTATCCTATTGCTCTGAATGTAATGTTATTTATACCTTTAAAGAAGAATAAACGAATATTTTAAAGAAAAATAAAGGTTTTTATATAAATCCCGGAAATGTACCGTTTTTATTAATTGTTAAGTTTTGTTTTCTGTTTTTTTCTTCATCAACATATGACACATGAACCCAGCCACTACGTGGATCTACTCCGTTATAAAACTCTAAAATGAGTTGATCATAAGATAAATTTTCAGAAATCCATATAGCAACATCTTTATTTGAGAATGTAGGTACTTCAATATCTGCCGCTTGTCCTTTGGTATGCTGTGACCTTGAGCTAGAACCTACTGCTTTATTAAGTTTAGGACTTCTGTAACCTGAATTAATTACCACTGGACTATTAAACTCATCTCTAACTGGTTGTAATACTTTTTCACATAACACTTGTAAATTTACTATGATGCCAGGATCACTTGGTTTATTATCTATACCTTTGCGTTCGGCTGTTTGTGATTTTAATAATTCTCCTAATGAGAAATTGTCAGTTAGTTTCATTTTGTTGTATCCTTTTCCAATGTATAGTTTGCTTTTCACCTGAATGAATTTGAGCTTCTATAACTTGTGGGTTCTGCCCTACATATTCTTGCCCAGTTTCCATATCAATTAATTTGTACTTACCGGGACATTTTGTTACCACGTTTAAAATAACACTTGATTCATATTCTTCAGCTGTTGTTCCATCTTTTAATTTCCTGCTTTTCATCTATTACAGATCTCCTTCTTTGCGATTCTCTGAATAATGTACATCGAAGCTACCGCCTGGATAACGTGCTTTTAATTTATTTACATTTTCTTCAACTACATCATTTGGGTCAAGACCCAAAGCACGACAAGAATTAACCCAGTACCACATAATGTCACCAAGTTCTCGTTTAAGATGAAATACAGTCTCATCATTAAGTGGTTTGCCTTGGAACAAACATTTTTTAATAATCTCATTAAATTCTCCTCCTTCACTTGCTATACCAATACCTCCTGTGAGTAACAGTGACATATTGATTCCTTGTTTTTCTAAATCCACTAATCGTTGAATCATTGGTGCACTCTCGTTGCTTTCAGATGATGTAACCTTTTCAACAAATTGTTTATACTTATTTAGATCTATCATTACTCTTTTCCTTTGTCTTTTCTTTCAATATCATTTTCTGTACATAACTTTCCATACTGTACTTCTAATATATGACAATGCTGTGATTCCTTATTGATTCCTTGATGCCATACTTCTTTGTTAATAGTATACGATCTATTAGTCAATAAGTCTACTTCTTCTATGCCTGCTACACCATCTGTACGCAATACACATTGTCCTTTTAGTACGTACCAATGCTCAGCTCTGTGAAAATGCTTTTGCATACTCAAACTTGAGTTAGGACTGATCACCAATTCTTTTACTTTGTATCCTGGACGGTCTTGTAATACCCTATACCAACCCCAAGTTCTTTTTACTTTTGGCTGTTTCCAGTTTTCCAGTATTGTGCTTGAAGAGTTTATCTTGTAGTTGCCGCCTACTCCATATGCAAACTCTATGTTGGGGTGACTGCTATAAGTATCATATTCTGGAACATTACCTTCTTCTCTGTCGCCTCCATTAGCAAATATAATTTTTTTACCATTGCCTAATGTAGATAATACTTTAAAGATTGCACCACAGGAAGTATCATCGGAATCATCAAATCCTATTAATCCATCAACCATTATTAAATTTTCTATAATAGATTTTCTTTCTTTGTAGGTTTGAAATGCTTGTCCTTTTTTTCTAGTAAGCCATGCATCTGAATTTATTCCTACTAATAATACATCTCCAAGTTTTTTAGCTTCTTCAAAAAAAGTGATATGTCCTGCGTGTAATGGATCAAACCCTCCTGTAACTATTACAACTTTTTCTATAAATTTATATCCTGCTTGTCTAAGTAAATCAGCCAAGTAATTTCTCCACTTCATATTGTTTGTAAATGTCTTTAGTATAATTTATATCAAAAATATTTTGTTTTCTAAGTTGATCATGCTTCATGTTTATTAAAAAGAATGTTCTTAGTAAATTGATATCTACTTCTCTCTGATCCAATAATGACTCCAGATACTCCCTGCACTTGATTAAAAAGACTCTAATATTTGATGACAGATCATAATTCATTAATTGTTTTATATCATCTAATATCTTTAATCTATATTCATAAGGTATAGTGTTAGGCATCATATAAGTTGGATAATAACATTCAATAAAATTTAATTTAAAACTCTGTTGTAGTGCCAATGAATTAAGCTCTGGTATCCAATGTTTTATATCTAGAAATAAGATACTACTCATGACAAGATTTATTGATAGGTCATGTGATTCATCTGTTGCTACTGCTTTAAAGTTTGTTTTAATCCTACTCCATTTGGCTGGGTATCTTATATATTCAAATGTTCTTCCAGCACCGTCGATACTTGCAGTCACTTTTGCGTTGAAATATTTGAAGTACTCTAACCAATTTTTATTAATATTGGTCATGTTTGTTGTTATTTGTAATCTAAATCCATCACCAAGTTTGAACTTATTCTGTTTCAAATCTTCCATAGTTGAAATAATTGCAGGATCAATACTTGGTTCTCCTCCTAATAGTTTCAGTCTTCTAAGGTTTGCATATTCAAATATTTTATTAATTTTTTCTCTATGTTCATCTGACTTTGTATAATCTTGTGTATATTTTGAAAAGTATTTTTTAGCATTTGTTTTACCTAAATGACTAGCAGATGGATCAGCCTTTTGCAACTTGTCAACAAATTCAGTATCAGATATTATCTTTAAACTTTCTTTTGCAATTTCAGTACTGCTTGAAGCATTACACATTCTACATTTTAAATTACATAAGTTACCTGGACGTAAATCTATTTGTATGAACTTGTCATCATCATTTTTAAGTATTTTCTTTATATCATTAACGTCTAGTGATTCATAATCTTCTTTGTTTTGTAGTATTTTTCTTTTTCTTTTAGTTTTTAATATTTCTCTTTCATATGATTCAAAGTCAGGATTGTGTTCACATCTCATACAACTTTCTGGTAACTTTCCATTTTCTAATGAACTAGTAATTCCTTTAAGCATATCACTTTTAAAATATTCATCTATGCTTTGTACATCAACAGAGTCTTCATTAACGCAACATACTTTCGCATTGTATCCTGTTGGTGTAACTTTTGCATATAAGTTTGTCCATGGAGCCATACAAGCAGGCTTCTTTTTTAGTTTTGATATTTTTAAAAAATCTGGTTTACTGCTCATTTTGATAAGTCTTATCTCCAGGGTATAATGGTAGTTGAGTTCCTGGGGCTCGTTTAGGAATTTTTGAATCAGCACTTGAAACACAGGTTGGAGATATACAGTTCATAGGCTTATCAAATAGTTTAAAACCTGTTTCAATATTACCAAGTGGTTTGTCATGACAACTATACGATCTCTTAATGCTACCATCAGGCTCTCTAATAATAATACTCCTATAACCGCTACTACATTCCCAACCACTAAATTTGTTAAAGTTAAATGCATTAAATCTTTCTGCTTGATCCATAAACCATGATTTGTTGTTATCGTCTTTGAATTCTACTTGAAAATGCTGTGGCACACCATCTTGGTATGTTTGTTTCTTTAATGTTCTATCATCATCAATTTTAAAGTTTGGTGCTGGTCTTTTTACGTGTTGATTTTTTTCTTCTGTGTATGCTCTCTGAGGCATACCATTGTATAACTTCTGAAGCATTTCTTCCGTGTAGCCTTCAACAACTTTTGATGCTGTAGGATCCGACATAGGTTTGAGCGTAACGTTAATACCTCTATTGTGGAAGTATAATGACTCTTCCCATAGCTCATCAAACCACTGTGGAACCATGACTTGGTTGATTGTGACTTGGACATCATGTTCCTGTGCGAAGCATAACTTGTCGGCAAATTCTGCTCTCTTCTCTTGTGTGTTAACGTGTTCCCTGTGGTATGAAGCCGTGATACTGGCTCTATGGAACGGTGCGACTGTCTTGACATATTCTTCAAACCATTTCATGTTTCTGCTACAGTTACTTGTCATATGAACACTAGTATAGTTGGTGTTAGCAACATCACTAGCAAGATGAGATAGTATATCCAAGTAACCTGGATGGAAGGTAGGCTCACCACCACTAAGGCTAAAATGAAAACTGTTAAAACCTCTATCACGAGCCTGCTCCTTGATACTGTCAATTGTTTTCAAACATAGTTCTGTGGGTCTATGATCTTTCCTATTGGATCTTGCATAAGGCCAACAGTAACTACATTTGTAATTACAGAATCTTCCAAGCAACCAACTAACTGTAAACATATCTCTATACAGCATAGTTCGTTGTCCAACCCTGACTAGATCGTCAAAAGGTATTTCTGTAAAATCGTAATCACTCCATTTATTGGCCATATTGAGTATCCATCATTTTATGTATATTAACACACTTTTTTCTTTATTACAATATTTATTTGGATTTTTTAGTGCTTTGTTGAATACAAAGACTGTATATAATCTGCTAAATGTACTTCAGATGATACAATACCTAACTTAAAATTATCACGTAATGGTTTTAAATCTACCACTTCACTGTATTCATCTATTGTAGATCTACGAAAACCCATTGCACTTAACACCGATCTAACTGCCATGTATCTGGCTTTATCGTCAATGGCATACATCAATACTTTGCTGATGTCTCCTGCTAAATTCCCGTGCATTTCGGTAGTTAATTCAAATCTAGTTTTGTGATAAGAAGGTATAACATTTCTTTCAACTAGTTTTTCTAATTCATCTACCACAATGTTTATTAAGGTTGGAACTTGAATTACTTTGTCTTCTTTGCTCTTATTTCTTTTTCTCATAGTTTATTTTTTTCTGTTTTTACGTTGAGCTCTTCTTTTTTTACTGCCTCTTTTACGTCTGCCTTTGTGGGTCTTGTCCTGTCGTGCCATATATCCTTTTCTAGCATTGTCGGGTGGAGGAATTCCCAACCACCCGATAATTAAATGCATTTATTATCTATATGTTACTTATCTTCTTCGTTTTCGTATTCGTCATAATCACAGTCAATAACTTCATCTTCGTCTTCATTGTCCCAGTCATAATCTTCATCTTCATCATCAAAGTCATTGTCTTCGTCATCTGATTCAAAATCATTGTCATCTTCTTCGTGATTCCAATCATCTTCATCTTCGTCAGATGAATTCCAGTCGTTCTCATCTTCATATTCTTCGTCATGATCATTATCTTCATCATCATTGTCGTCTGCTTCGAAATCATTCTCGTAGTCTTCGTCTTCGTCATATGAAGGAACGATTCCAACAGCATCATTAAGCTCTTCAATTTTTGCTTCAAGCTCTTCGATTCTATCTTCTAGTTCCTCAATTCTATTTTTGTCCATAGTACCTTCTCTCCTTTATATACACAGATATTCTTATTATAATTGAAATTTTTGTAGCAAGTGTATTTAGATGATACTAAAGGATTTAATACTAACGGTTAATCTAAAATTCTCTTCTTAATCGATTAACTTGGGTTTTTGAAAAGTTTTTATCATACTCTTCCATGCTTACACTAGGAAGTAGGAAAGGTTGTGTTGGGTTATTAATTAAAGATGTGTAGGCAACATTTTGATAACACTTGGGACTTGGATTTAACCCTAGATAATCTCCTTTGTCATTGTGCTGTCTACAAGTGTTATACATTTTGTTTTCATATGTCCACTTATATGGTAAGTTATTCTCAAGGTAGTTTGTAACATTGGCCAATACTCTCCTTCTGAGTTTTAACTCTACACTTATGAAAACATATTCATATTTTAATTTTGTTGCATAACCAAGTTCATACGGAATAAAATAGTCTTCATTGTATCTTGGCCATTTAAACTTACTTCGAAACTTTGGATTATTATAAGTCCTAGTACAACTTCTAGCACAATTTTCTGGATAGGAGTTATTGTTATATAATCCACTAAATGCAATTATTTCATCTGACCCTTTGGGTGTTAACACTTCAAAGCAATCAAACTTTTCTACATCGTCGGCAATGTTTTTATAGTTGTCAATGTTTCTATGATTGTCATACTTAATAACATCATCTTGCAAGTCTATCAAAGACTGAAATAAATCTTCATTGAAATTATTTTTTAAATCATGTATTCGCATATTGTAAATCCTCGTGTTCTTGTAATTTTTCTAAGCATTGTTTTGAACAAACTTGTAAAGGATCAGTGTTCCAAGACTTTTCTAATTGTTCTGAAAACCATGTGTGTTCAAATACTTGATCTGCTGAATGATTATTCAAATTTAAAAAGTCCTTACCATGTGTTTCAAACAACTGCCAAATTTCATTTCTATTTTGAAACTTCTTATACTTGTTAGCTCCTGTCCAACAACACGGAAACATATCTCCTTCGAAGCTGACATAGATCCATTTAGCTTTCTTATATTTGCATACTATTTGCTTTTTGTCAATACCTACTATGTCCTGATTTATATGTTTGAATTCTTTAACCGAAGTTGGTTTAACTGACGTTGCTTCTTGATCAGCTTTGTCATATACAGTAAACCTACTTGCTCTTTTTACTCTAAACCTTTTAAAGCCCATTTGTTCACTTAACTGTTTTGCTTCTTCTACTTGATGTTGGTTGTGTTCAAACACTAGCATTTCCCATATGGCATAGCCGCCAGCATCTATAAATGCTTTTGCACTTTCCATTACTTTGTTCCAATTACTGCCAACTCTATAGATATGATTGGTATCTTCTAATCCATCGATACTGAATGTCATTGTGCCTTTTAATTTTTTTGCTACCTGTTCCCAATACTCAGTTGTTCTTGCACTACCGTTTGTGTAAAGTCTGGTCATTGGAATTTCATGTTTGTTAACTATGTCAAGTGTTTCCAACAAATAAGGATATGCAATTATATCTCCATAATTTCCGCAAACATGAAGTACATCAACATTAGGAAATTGCGGAAGTATTTTATCTACAAAGTCAGGTTTCATGTCACCCATGGGTAGTGTTGGCATTACTGCTTTACCTACTTCCCAATCAGTTCTTGCACATTGTTGACAAAACAACGGACACCTGCTGGTCCATTCCATGTGTAATACTTCTACTTCATTAGGTCTTAGATACATTATGTTCTGTCCCAGTGTTCAGATACTTGTATTTCATTTTCACTTACAAATTTTTCTATCTGATCTATTTTTGATTGATAGCTGATATATTCTTTGATGTTACCACGTAAATTTTCATTGTCACTGTTTTTAAAATTTTTTAACATTGATTGAAAGATTACGTCAGGTAATTCTTTTTTTATGATATTAATTAATCTATAAAAATAAACATTTTCATTTAAAGGTTTATTACCAAAAGAGCCTAGTTTCATAAAACTTTCTAAGTATTGTGCCCACGACAACTGCTCTTCTTTGAAAACAAATGTCCATACGTTACCATCATATGTACATTCTTCTTTTACAACTTTACCAAAGTTATCATTGATTAAATTATCAGGATAATCTTGGTCTCCTAATCTTTCTCTAATAACTTGCTGTACAAAGTCCACCATAGCCTTTTCTCTTATATGATGATTTAGCTTTGGTAATTCTCTTACCTGTTGCCATGTTAAAGGAAAACTATTCAATAGAATCATAACCACCTGCCTTAACTATTTCAAACAAACTATTAATTGTTGTCACTGTACTCTTGACTACATATCCTAAATCCTCAATATGTCTTTGTGCTTGTATTCTTCTTCTTACTCTTTCGTTGTAAGTTAAACCTGTATCTTTATTAACCCAATTACCACGTTCATCAAAATCAATACCAAAGTGGTCAGGGTTTTCTCCTAGTGGTGCACCTGGTAATACAACTAAAGTCTTTCCTAAATTGACTCCCCATATTACTCCTGCATCACTATACTTTTTATATTCAGTAAACATATCCAAAGTCTTTTTAAAGTCTTCACGTGTTTCAGTTGGATATCCTATAATCATTAAGAAGTTACCTCGAATGCCATACTTCAACATCATTTCCATTTGAAAGTCATAATCTTTTTTAGTGACACCTTTTTTCATACTTTCTAAAACTTCATCTGATGCACTTTCCATTCCAATACTTAAATTGTAAAGACCTGCTTCGCTGGCTATCTTATAATAATCTTCACCAAATTGATTAATAGGTCTGCATATCCATTGACCTCCAAAACTAGTTTCTTTTGGCAACTTGCCTTCTTTTTTATACTGCACTAACATTTCACACAATCTTATAAACTCTTTAACATTACCATTTATAAGACTATCAGTAAAATAAAATTCTTTTGTTCCATATTTTTTATATGCTTCTAACATTTCATCTGCAATATTTTCTCCAGATCTATATCTAAATTTTTTCCAAAGGTTATTGATATCACAGAAAGTACAAGCCCTAACACAACCTCTACTGCCTGTTGTATAAATTAAATTGTTTTGGCTAGGATATCTTTCAAAATCAAAGTCACCATAATCGGGAAACGGTAATGAATTAAGATCATCTATCTGTGGATTTACTTGTATAGATCTATTTTCTTTTAAAAGTTTTACTATAGCATTCTCGCCTTCACCACTAATGTATTCGTCAGCAAGTCCTACTGATCTCATATACTCTCCAAAGTTTGGTCTTGTAGCAACACCAAATGCACTAACGCCCATTCCTCCTAACATTATTTTTGTGTTTGGAGATTTCTTTCTAATAACTGAACAAAGATCAATTGATGGTAATACTGAATTAACTGAAAACACACTAACCCCAATCCATGTTGGTCTTTTAGACAACATAATATCTACCCAACGATCTAGGAAGTCCATATACTTTTCAAAAACTTGTAAGCCTTGCTTTTTGTTTTCATGCATGGCTTCAAAATTAATTTCGCGTTGAACTCCACTAGTATCATTACCAGTGTATCTTAAATCTGTTTGAAAGTAGTTGTCTATTTCTAACCACTCTTCAAATGTAAATTCATGATAGAGTTCAATGTTTAAATCTAAACATTGGCTTTTGAACCCAGCTTTTGCTAAACTAGGTTTTAATTGTGCAATAGATAAAGGTGGCACTTCTACACTCAGTCTAGGAATGCTCACCAATAAAATATCTAATGTTCTAGGTTCTAAAATAATATTGTTGTCCATCATATGTTTTTTTTAACAGTTTAAACATATTTATGGGTTATTTTTTGTTTAGGAAATTGTCTCCATTAATATCTTCACCTAATATCTTGTTAACATTTAATTGTACAATGTTCCTTAACTTTTCAGTGTTGATATAAATTTCAACGTCTTGTGTGTTTTCCCACATCTCTGCAATCTTTTGATGATTAACAGTTCCTACTTCTGGTTGAACACCTTTAATTTCTTCGTCTGTTAGTTCTTTTACTGAACCATCTTTATATACTACCTTTATCCCTTTAACAAAATGGATAGGTACTTCCTGAGGAAATATTTCAGAAAGTAGCCTATCAAATTCTGGATCAGAATGTTCAGGTTCTGATGGAACAAACTTACGCATCTGCTTTAGACTTTAATGGTGAAGCCGGTGCACCTTTTTTTGGTCTACCTTTTGGTCTTCTTGTTTCATCATTTATGCCTGGAAAAGTTCTTTCTGCTTGAGATCTTTTCTTTCTAGCTTCTTCTTCTAGAAGTTGTGCTTGAATAATTAGGTTTTTTGCTTGACCTTCTAATTCTTGCTCTTCTGTAAGTTTTTGTTGCGGTGCAGATGGTCTTGTTGATGCATCAATATTAAGTTCGTTATTTTTACTATTATCTTTTTCTTCAACTTTTTCTGCTGTTTTATTATATTCACTTAATGGCATTTCTTTGCTTGGTGCTGGTGATAAAGTAATATCACTAACGTCAACTTTATGTAACCAACCTTTTGAGTGTAAAGTTTGTAACATTGGTTCGCCATCAAAAAACATTCTTCTGTTTAGTACTTCATATAAATTATCAGTAGCTTGACCTTCTGCTGATTCTGTTGCTGACATTAATCCATCATGGAATCTATCCATAAGAGATTCTGTTTCAACTACAAGAGCACTTTCTCTTTCTTCAGGAATTTCTCTAAATACCACTACAACTTTTCTTTTTGTTTTGTTATTATATCCTGTGTGTTTAATCATTGTCATAGATTACTCCTTTGCTTCTGCAGGTTTTTCAGCTTCTGCTGTTTTACCTTCTGCTTCTTCTTTTGCTTTTTTGTCTGCTTCTGCTTGAGCGTTAATCTGCTGTAAAAAGGCACCTAGTTTATCTGCAACTGCGCCTACTTGTGAAAGTTCATTTGATCTGAAAGCACCTCTAGTACTTGCAAGATCAATAATGTTCAATACTGTTTGCATATCTGAAATTTGTAATCCAGTTGCTTGTTTCGCCGAATCTACATCGGGTGACATAGCTTGTGGTGTTGCTTCATTTGGTGCATCAGTAGATACTTGATCTGTCATTTGTGTTTCTCCTATTGTTTTTTAATACCTTATTATATTAAAACACGTTTTAATTGTCTACTCTTTTATTTATGATAAAAAGATCTTTTATGCAATATTCACTAGTTCTTCAGGCCAATCTAGATATCTGTTCCAAATTACATCTTTTAATACGATTGGAAAGCGTCTTCTTTTGTTTTCTAGTTCTTTGATATGTGGTCTATAAGCATTACGCAACGGTTTGATAATTTTGCTACCTTTGTCAGTATTACAGGTTTGACAAGCTGTAACCACGTTTAACCAGCTTGTATCCCCGCCTTTTGAACGTGGTTTAACATGATCTAATGTTGCTTCATTATAGTGTACACCACATCCACAATATTGACAACTAAAGAGATCTCGCAAGTGTACATTATATCTATTAAACTTGGGCTGAGGCATGAAGTTCATATACTGTTTTAAAATTACAACTGACGGCATTACCAATTGTGATGTAGGTGAATGCACAACCCAATCTGAATATTCTTCTAAAATTCTAACTTTATTCAAAAAGATTAATTTAATTGATATGTGCCAATGCACAGCACTCAATGGATGATAGCTTAAAGGTTTACCATTTGCATTTAAGACTAAAGTATCTGACATCTTATTTGTATTTAACTTTTTTTTGATTGTAGGTTAAAATATAGTTTAAGTGGTAGTTTAAGTGGTTCTCTATGTATTTAAATATTTTTATGAGATACTGGAGCAAATTATTAACAATAATAGTATTCTTCTTCTGTTCAACGATCGCAGTTGCAGAAGAAAATCAAGTGCCAAACTTGGAAAGTGAAAAAGTTAAATTACTTGCTGAAGCAAGTGCTTGTGAAATTGCATATTATAATTTAACTGTTTTCTTTTTAGTTACAAACATCATGAACGATGAATTTCAAATTGAACATGACGGAAGACAATTACATTCTGTTATATTTGAAAAAGCAAAAACTAGATACAAAGACCTTACCGCTATGAAAAACAATGTTGCTAACTCTTTAGTCGAAGAAGGATATGATCCCTATACTATACAAATGATTATGAGCAAGTCACAACAAGAAGTTATTGGTTTAGTACAAGGAATGATATCTGGTTTGATACAAGACCCTAGCAAGGCAAGTACGATGTTTGGAATATTTGTTAAAAGTACAGATCAGTGCGATGGTCTTCTTAAATCCAACTAAAAATTAATTATTTTTTGTGACTTATTAACTTTGTCTGACCAATCTGTTTGACTTCTTTGTCTGTGATAGTTTTCTTTAAATCTTCAATAACATCATGATTTTCAACTAGTTGCTCAATATAAATTACACATTGGTCAACTGTTTTGAAACACAAGTAAGCTTCATCATCTGGTATAAGAATATCAAATGCTTCTTCCAAAGCCATTGCTATTTCAATAACATCTAGGCTGTCAGCACCTAAGTCATTGCTGATATGTGAGTTTGGGGTACATTGTTTTGGATCTAGACCTAAGTGATCTGATATGATTTCAATTATTTTTTCTCTAGTCTTGCATCCGTGTGGATTCATTTGCCATTACCCTTAAAAATTTTTGTAAAATTGTTAACTTAATTGTATTTATAAATTATACATATTTTTGTACTAAAGTCAAGTTTTTTTTGGTGGGCCTGAAGAGAGTCGAACTCCTGACCTCCTGTTTCGTAGACAGGCGCTCTATCCAGCTGAGCTACAGGCCCTTGTTAGATTGCTTTTGATCCAACTGGCTTACATTGGTATTCAACTGTATCCCAGTCACCATCTGCAGGGACATTTGCATATACGTCTATCATTTCTTCGCATTCAGATTTAGTTTCAAACCATTGTACATCTTGTTCAATACAAGTTGATCCTAAACAAACCGTGAGTAAAATATGCCAAATTATTTCCAATTGATCATTCCTTTTGTGGTAGGCGATATAAGACTCGAACTTATGACCTTTCCGTTATCAACGGAATGCTCTAACCAACTGAGCTAATCGCCTATGTATTGTTTGGCCTGCCCTGGAGGATTCGAACCTCCGACCTACGGTTTAGAAGACCGTTGCTCTGTCCAGCTGAGCTAAGGGCAGTTTTTCCAAACATCTTATTTTATAAATGTAGCATTAATTGGAAGATCTGTCAACTAGAAAACTCATTAAAAGCTCACTTAATTACCTGAGCTCAGAGGTCTAAATAGTATATTATGTTTAAAATTTTAATACTAGCATATCTTATCGGGCAAGATCCTACTGCCACACAGAAAACTTTTCAAATGCAAAGAACATTTGATTCCATGGAAGAATGTAAAGCCGAATTGAACCTGCAAACTAGAGGCAACGGAACGTATGACGTGTTGTATGAATTTGTAGGTGACATGAATTTCAAATGGGACTGGTTAACAGCCGGTTGCAGAAATGATGAAACAGGCGAAGAATATTTAATCAATCCTAGTTATCCTTTAGGTAAACCTGAAGAGCTTGAGGATGTAGATGTAGAAAAGAAGCTCAACGTAATCTAATAAACTTATGAAAAACTTTTGTTTAATTTTATTAACGATCCTATTGTGCAACTGTTCTGCACACAATCAAGGAAGTATATCAATTAATTCTGATGGCAATATAACTATCAGAGAATCATTTGTGATGCCAGATGCTATAACATATCCTGAAGAAGTAAATGTTGCTGATTCATATCCAGTTATAGCAGTTGAAGAAACAAACTTAAAGGACTAATATGCAATTATCAATTACTGATAGTGAATTTGATCCAGATGCCAGTTGGACTCAGCCCATTAAATTTGGAGCTGGGTTAGAAGAAAAAGAAATCTCTCTGTTTGATCAAAACGGATTTAAAATGTCTCCATTAGAAGCCAAGTTTGCTGAAGCAAACGATACTAATACCCAATGGAATAGAAATGATATAACCCTTAAACAGGACTGGTTAATTGATAATGAGAACTCCAGAACTGGTCCACATATAAATCATGCAGTACTATTCCAAAGAAAAGGCTTTTCTGGTGATGCAAGATCACAAATACAACTATGGGCAGAATCAAATCATTTGATATACAAACTACTTAAAATGAGACCAAAGTGGGGTTTAGATTTATCAATTGATTATGTTGATGAAAAAAAGAACGTAATGGAACTGTTACATTGGGAATGGGATAGTTTTGAACACAGTGAAATCTCCAGCAAAAAACAAGAAGTAGAAAAAATATTAGTTGATATTGATTGGAATAAAGGTGCTGAAGAATTACTTAAACGTAAGAAAGAATGGGCACATTTAGACTTTCACGAACAAGCAACATACAAAGCAAATTACTTTGGTGTTGGTCCAGAAAAGTTTAATAGAGTTGTTTGGAAATAATTAAAATAACTTATTCTTAAGTTGGCTAGCTCTTAATATTATTTTTTCCCATTGTTCTAGCTCAATATCATATTCAAAATTCTGTGTGGTTTCATTCACTTGTAATTCTTTTGCACCATTTTTTAAATGAAATTTTCTAGCCATATCTGTTAAAGGTGATAACGTGATTAATCTATTAAGATTATGTGATTGCTTGACCATTTTATATACTTCGTTGACCATGTGTTTGCCTCCACCTTTTTTCTTTGCCCATACTGTGTAAGCAATAGCAATATTACCTTGCACACCTGCCCTGTGTACAGCCTGCATGGCGGCATCCTTACTTAAAATATCCATTTCTTCTACTGTCTTTGGTACTTCGTTTGTAAATGCAAAACACATTATGGCCGCTAGTTCACCTGCACTATCTTTAACTCCATATATTTTTCTACCATACTGTTGTCTAAATTTTAAATCTAATTCAGGACGTACTGGATCTTCTTTAGTATCTATCCAGTCTAGTTCTACGAGATTATATGTTTCTTTTTTTTCAAACCACTTCTTCATGTAACCAACCTTGTTTTCATGCAAACAAAATTGTAATCAAGTCTGTTGTAATCACATAATTGTTTGATAATTTTCATTACATCTTGTTCAGTCAACCAGCCTTTAACTTGATCACTTAATTTTGATTTGGTTACTTGTGGTGGTAAGTCAATCATTCCACCGTTCTTTTTCATGTAGCCAACTTCATAGAAGCCATCTTTGCCACCATATGAAAACTGATGCTGAACTATGCTTAATTCATGTTTTCCTAAATCAATAACACATTGTTTGCTGTCTGGCAAACTTTGCATAGGTTTGAATTTTAATTTTGAGAATTCCATTTATCATCTCCTAGTATTGATTTCATGGCTTGTATGATCTCATCAATACTATACGTACCATTAATTTTTTTAGTTAATTCAGATTGTTCTTGTTCAGTTTTTATATCAAAATCTTTATGGCAATGTGGACAATTTACTATCATTACTCGCAATCATCATCGTTCCAATGTGCTATATGCTCTGGTCTGTAGTTTCGTTCTTTTTGTAACTTTCTAGAATCAACGCCCATACCTCTGCCAACAAATCTATGAACTGTTAATATCATATCAGCCATTTCTCTTGACTGTACAATTTTGTCAACATCTAAACCATGCTCGTGTGCCCATTCAATAATATGTCCACAGGCTTGACTTGATAGTCTGGCTCTTTTTTTATCTTTGCTCGACAATCCAGATGGAAATGGTAATATTGTTGCACCGTTTTTCTTTTTCATTCTATTCCTTTATGCAATATCAAAACCATGATCACGTAATCTTTTGCAAACTTCTGATGCATACTGTATTGGCAATCTAATGTGTCTACTTTCAGTTAAATCTGTTGTAGAATTCCACTTTAAATTTTCTTTACAAGCACACCAGGCCGCGGCATTTTCCGTGAGTGGTTTCAAGTATCCGTATGTTTCATTTCCTGTATAATGAAAGTCCATATTTTTCCTTTGTTACTATTAATAGTATACGATATTTGAAGGAAAAGTCAAGTGGTTTAAAGTGGCCAACTATTGGTATTTTCATGTGTTAGTTTAAACATCATGGCTTCTTCTTTGAAAGCAAACTTCAATTTGATATATCCATCTACCAAATAATATTTTAAAAGTACGTAATTTTTTCGTTGTATTGTTGCCATGATATTAACCAAAAAATGTCTATCGGTCAATACGGGTGTAGGTCTATCATCTTTGTCTGGAACCATAACCACGGGGGCGGGTAAGGTAACTGTTGTTGATTTAGTTACCTTATTCCTAGTCTTCAATTTTGTCTTCTTATGCATTAGTAAGTGTTAGTTCTAAAGAGCCAACCTACCAAAAGCTATTCAACTTAATCTAGACTTTCTTTATGTTAACAGCTTTTGGTTTTCCTCTGCTTTCGCCAATTTCATACTCAACTGTTTCGCCTTCAGTGATTTTTTCAATTCCTGCTTGTTGTAAGTCAGAAATATGTAAAAATACATCTTTGTCGTCAGCTTCGTTAGAAATAAAACCAAAGCCTTTTTTAGGATTAAACCATTTGATTTTTCCTGTAGCCATGTTACTCCTTTGAACCTTTTTGTTTGGTCACTTTAGCATGAATCATTCCATGCTTTTCTCGGTATTGAGCTTTCAACTCTTTATCAGTCCAATGTGGTTTACCCGAGTGTTCCATTGAACCCATTTGTTTTGGAGCACCTGGTTCGCATTGTTCTACTTTGCCACCGCTCTCCAAAAATTTTTTCATTTTTGCATCTAATTCTTTTTGCTTCTCTGCAGGTGTTTTAGG
>Ga0181409_1000056_pt1 | contig 36445 bp, 43 predicted proteins | sample 32SPOviralmetaG_FD_130138 | JGI IMG/M metagenome (GOLD analysis project Ga0181409, IMG submission 130138) | Marine viral communities from the oligotrophic San Pedro Time Series (SPOT) site, San Pedro Channel, CA, USA - 32 SPOT_SRF_2012-05-30 | ecosystem: Environmental > Aquatic > Marine > Strait... | reverse complement strand
TTAAAAAAATATTTTGAACAGAAATATTATCTACCAAATTTGCATTTGGATTTGGCAAATAAAATTTTATCTTTTGCTAATACATCATTTGGTCTCACCCAGTCTTCATATTTTCCACTAGTCGTTTTAAAGGCTGTCGAAACATTTTGTGGTAACGACTCATCTCTAACAGCTACCTCATCAAACAACAAATTCTCATATTGGAATCCCATTGATAAGTTTGTTACAGCACTTGATGAATAATCAAACTGATCCATATCCATTCTAGATAGTCTAGGATGTATCATTTTAGCTCTGCTGTATAGTGTTCCAGCCAACTGGTAAAGGTCAATGCTTTTGATTAATCTATGAGTATGATTTGGTTGTGATCTCATACCAAAATTATGATTTTGTTTAAATTGGCTTTCATTTGTTAAAACTGATTCTTGGTAGTTATCTCTTGTTCCATTTCTTTCTGTTGTGCTTCCTAATGTGTACAATCTAGCATTCTGAAATTCAAATTCATATAACATCTTTATAAACTTTAGACCCAGGCCATCAACTGTGTCATACATTCTCAAACTCACAGGATCATAATCAATTTTTCTATTGACGACTCTTTTCCTGTTGTATTGATTGATCACATCTTGTTGGATTTGAAATTTTGGTCCTTCAACAGTATGGCATAAAAAATGCAATCTGTCTCTGAATGCTTTAAGAAAATTATATTTTGGTACTAAGAAATCATCATTTACCAAAGGGTAAAGATTAAAAACTACGAAAAACTGATCTGCACGTCTCGTTTGTTGAGAGGTGCCGCTCTGGTATAAATGAGCGGCACGATTCGCCGGATGTAGTGCTATATCCTGTTCAGTTGCCATTTCACAAATCCTTTATGATCAAGGATTAACCTAAATCACCAATTGTAGGCCCGTTACTTGTGAATGGGAATATTGTGTCTCCTGGTGCTGTGTGTATAGCATTATCATACTTAACAGTCAAGATAACTTGTACTGGTTCTGATACTGCGTAATCACCGTCCGAATAATCTACGTTTTGCAAGAAACAACCTTCTAAATCCCACTGCTCTAGTTCAGTATTACTCGTACCATCTAGTATTTCTAGTTTAGCTCCGAATTTATATCTTGAACCTGCTACAGCAGAAGTTTGTTCAAAGTGATTCATTTGTTTCTGTACCTGACCACCAACTAGTTTTGAAATGTTATTGTTGATATCATCCCTCATAGTAATGTTGATAGCTTCCCAAGTGTGTTTACCTTGCATATACATAACTGAGTTATATGAATGCACTGGCACTTCTTCGTGTGAAACTTTTGGTCTAGTAATGTTCATCACTTGTTGTGTAAGTTGCAATGGAGATTGTCCAACTGATCCAAAGCCTGTGAATCTTACTCTAAATCTGTATTTTAATTTAGGTTGTAAAATACCGCCACGCCCTGTTGATCCGTCTATCGGTACACCGAATTTTGATAGTGTTGCCATTTTATAATGCTCCTTATATAATAATATTTACAACTTTATTAAATTATTGCCTAGGCAAAAAATTTATTAAAGGTAGTTTAAAGGGATAGCTTTCACTATCCCTTAAACTGATTAACTTGTTAAACTTTCACCAGTGTTTTTGATACGTAATGGTATGTAGATAAACTCAACAGCCTTAATAGGTTGTATCGCAATATCAATCCATAATTCATTTTTATCAATTCTAGTGTCAGTGTTATTTGTTTCATCACAAACTACCAAGAAGTCAAACAAGGCTCTTTTTGCCGTTAAGTCTTCTAGGAATCTGTTAAACGTATCTGTTACTTGATCTCTAGTAATTCTATCATTTGGTTCAAATAAGAACGGTTTAGCAATTAAGTCTAATTGGTATCTTAGGTACACAATTAATCTTGCTACGTTGATTCTATCTAGAGCTGAAGCTGTTGGTGCCAATGTTTTTTGCCCAAATACAACTAAACCTCTGTTTGGAATAAACGCAATCGGATTAACTTTGTTTGCGTACATAGTATCTCTTTGACCTTCTGATAAAGTTACAGATTGGAATTCACCTTCGTCAGTAATGTAACCAACTGAATTTGAGTTGCCTACTAAACCTCTAGTGAAGCCTGCTGGTGCAAACCAAGGAAATGCAACTTGATCATTAAATGCAAGAGTTCTCAAAGCAATATGTGATGCTGGAACTACTACGTTACTACCTGACAAGTCTGTTGAAAAACCTGATGGGTAATAAACTGCCGCATATGGTGAAGCTGATGTTAAACCATCTTCTCCGTTTGAAGCCGCATTGTTTGAGTTAGTTGCCCAAGCTTGAACTGATGTTCCACTTGGTTTTAGTCTCATTGGTGTGTCAGCTAATACGAAAGCTGTTTCTTTTCTATCAGTAGATAGAGCAATCATCTCATCTAACAGCTCTGGATATCCAGGTGCCGCTATAATGTTAAAGAATCTTGACTCTGCTCTGATCTCTTCATTGCCTGCTAGGGCTGATTGCATAGATTCTACTATTGTATTTCTCTGTGCTGATCTTCCCATATATGGTGATCCATCTGTTCTTAAACCTGATGTTGATACCCATACATTACCGTTATTTGTGTTATTGTAAGTGTAGTTCAATGTGTATTTCTTAACATTGTAACCTGACAATCTTGTGTTGAACAATAACATACCAGCTGGTGCTGTTGCTGGATCTGGTGCGTCAGAATGGAAACTTGCGTATGCTGTTCCCCAACCCTGTGCATCTTGATCTGCTCCGCCTGGATTACCTACTGCGTCAGCAAATGTAACTCCGTCTGCTGTACTTTGATCAGTATTATCAACTAATACCCATTTACTTGTACCTGAGTTATATTTGTAAATTTTTGGATATGAATCTAATTCATCTGAGTCAATCCAAATGTCGCCGTTAGCTAAAGCCGTACCGTCTGATTGTTTTGTTGGTTCTGCTGAAACAATTTGTAAGTCTCTTAAACCACCTGCCGCTGTTGATCCTGATGGAGCAACGTCTTTGCTGTTTGCGTATGCGTGCCATTTCATTGTTCCGCCATCGTTTTCAGCAATATACATATCTGCGTCTTGTGTTGACTTGTACCAAAGTGTTCCGTCTACAGGAGTACTTGTTGGTGCTGAAGCACTTGCTTCATAACTTGCATCTGACCATAATGATGTTTGGAAGAATGCAGTAGCGCCTGAACTTGTATTGTTAGTGAAACCTAGATTTTCTGTTCCTGTACCTTTTACATTTCCAGCTGTTGTTCCGTCTTGTATGTAGATTTCATAACCGCCTGCTCTTGTTAATTTTAGTCTTTGATCAGTTGCACTTCTGTAATCGATCTCAGCTACAACGTTACCAGTACTTGTTTGAATACTGTTAACTTTTGCTACGATTTCAGCAAGTGTTACTGCCGAGCCGGCTCCGCCTGCCGCTGTAACATTTACGTCTTGACCATTAAGCTCAAAGTTGACACCTGTTTCTGTTCCAGTTAAGTCAATCCCTGTTGCTATGTTTGTACCTGTTACTGATGTTTCTGTGCCTGCGTTTCTAACTCTTACATTGTACATAACTTCCGGTGATTTGTCCGTTGTGTTATGATACTGTTGAATTGATGTTTTACCAAAAGCTGGTGTTGATAGTGTAGTTGTAGAAGCTGAGAAATTACTTTCAATCGCTACTGCAATATTACTATCATCATAATCGTCAAACTGTACGAAAACATTGTTCATTGCTAATGCTGATCCTTCAGTGGCTGTTGCCGAGTCATCTCTTGAATACAAGTTAGCTGACAATGAAGACCATTTAGCTGTTGATGTTGAGTACGATTTAACAGATATATTAGCTCCTTGGCCACCTGGAGTAGTTTTTACCCATACATCACTGTATGATCCTGAAACTGCTGTTGTTGGTGCTGTACCTGTGCCTGGTTGAATGTAAACGTTGGCACTTGTTGCTGATTTCCAAGATGGTGAACCTACAACTTCCCAAGTACCTGCTACTTTTTGGAAAAGTTTTGCTGGTGATACGGAAGCCACAAGTGCGTAATCTAAATCTTGACCATAGCTTGATACAGGTGATTTTTCGCCTGAGTTTGAAACTCTACTTCCACCTGCGCCTGGTGTGTCTGTTAATACTGTTGGTGTTAGCTTATTCCACGTTGTGGCGTTAGCTGTGAAGATTCCCCAATCTGTATTTGTAGTGTCTAACCAATATGTGCCATTTGCCGGGGCTAATTCAGGAGCTGTTGAACTTCCTTCTAGCTCGGCTAAATCCACGTTGGCTCTTACTACATAAGCTCGATTTGAGATTCCTAAATATGAATATGTTGATAGCAAACCGTATTCGTTTCTTTCGTCACCATTTAACTGTACTCCAGCTAATGATTGAAACTTAGGTTCGCCAAAGGTTGTAACCAATTCTCTTTGTGATGTGATCAAGTATGGTTTTCCTGCGTTTGCCGAAGTTGTACCTACTGCTGTATTGCTAGTACTTGGATCTGTTTTATTTTCAGAAGTCGCAACTACTACTAGTGGTACTGTTCCTTGGCCAGCTGGAGCATACATCGATTCATCAGTAACTGAAACTGATACACCTGGTGATACTAATGTTGGCATAATCTTTTTTCCTCCCTGCTTATATTTGTTGTAATAATAATATAAACTAGTCCTATGTTAATGCTTATATTTATTGTATTTCTGGAAAAAGCACCCAATTCAATATCGCCTTTAAAGGTATTAAATACAATATATGGATAATATAAACGACACCAGCGAATTAAAGCACGTAAGACCCTTATGCTCTAAATGTAAGCAAAGGCCAAGTGCCTTTAACTATAAAAGAAAAGGCAAAATTTACTATCGTAGTAAGTGTGATCAATGCATTAAAGAAGGTCTAGGTTTAAAGACTGGGTTTAAAAGCTCTTGGGAAAAAGCCGGATATAGAAAAAAATCTATATGCGAAAAATGTGGCTTTAAATCCAAACATCCTGCACAGATGGATGTTTATCACATAGATGGTAATTTAAAAAATGCTAGTTGGAATAATTTAAAAACAATATGTGCTAATTGTGGTCGTATAAAAGCAGTAGAAGAAATAGGTTGGAAACAAGGTAGTTTAATAGCTGATAAGCTGTAATATTGCCGGTTGACAACAACACTAAAACTTCGTATTATCTGTGTCTAACAAAGGATTTTATGGCAAAAGAAATTACAGGAATGTTAAAATTACAAATTCAAGCAGGCAAGGCCAATCCGGCGCCACCAGTAGGTCCAGCACTAGGTCAAAAAGGTGTTAACATAATGGACTTCTGCAAACAGTTTAATGACAAAACCAAGGATAAAATGGGTAAAGTTATACCTGTTGTCATCACGGTATACAAAGATAAAAGCTTTACTTTTGTTACTAAACAACCTCCAACATCATTTTTAATTAGAGAAAAATTAAAGATTAAAAAAGGTGCTAGAACTCCCGGTAGATCAAAGATTGCAACATTATCTAGGGCTCAGGTAGAAGAAATAGCCAAAGAAAAGATGGAAGATCTTAATGCACACGACCTTGAACAAGCTGTTAAAATTGTAAGCGGACAAGCACGTTCTATGGGTATAGACGTTAAATTATAGAGTATAGCTCGTAGTAATATAAATACATACATTAATATATATATATTACAAAGGAGCATATTACTATGATGATATCTTGGAAAACAGACGGTTCTGCAGGCGCAGTTGATACAGTTAGAAATTGGTTAGAAGAAGGTTCAAACCACAGTGACTATATTACTTGGGCTGAAAGCAACGGTCGATTAAATTACAGCTGGGACATAGTCGGTGACGATATTGTTATCACTGAAGAGTGGAATATTGATAGAGCGGCTTACGATGCACTAGCAATTGACCATAAAGCTAACGGTGAAGACTTACCTGTAACAGAAACTAACGATCACTTGACTTTTAACGAATAATTATTAGGAAAATAACTTATGATGATATCTTGGAAAACTGATGGATCAGCAGGAGCTAGTGATTTAATATCAGGCAGGGTTAATGCTGGTACAAGTTCACAGTATTACGAAGACAAATACGGTATGACGTATGCCGAATGGGCCGCTGATAATGGTAGAGTCAATTTCAAAGCAGAAATGGTTGCCGATGATTTTGTTATCACCGAAGAGTGGAACATCGACAGAGAAGAATATGATGCATTAGACATTGAACCAGTCTCATCAGCAGAATTACCTATGGTAGAAACTACCGAGCACTTGTCGTTTTAATTAGGAATATTATTTTTTATTCTTGATTTTAGCGACAATGTCGCTTACGTTGGTTTTAAGATCTTCTAAAGATCCGGAATTCTCTACTACAAAATCTACTCGTGTATTGACCCAATCCCATTCACTTTGATGTACACCCATTTCAGATAAACTATGCTGTGCGAACTGATCGCCTGCCGCGGCTTCTTTGGCTGTGTCATACCAATGTGGCTCGTCACCTCTTTTTACTCGTACCACATAACCACCAAGTGTTTTAATTAAACCTACTTCATTTCTAAATCTACAATCACTGACCACCGTTTGTTTTCTGCCAGTAGCCATATATCTATTTTCTAGACTATGAAGCCATATGTTGTGATTAAATTGATCTCTTAGAATTTCTGTACCAATGTATTGCAAAGCCCATCGTGGTGTAAAACCTTTGTCTTCTAATTTACTTGACCACCATTGATCCTTTGCTTCTCTAAACATTCTACTTTGTTCTGTGTCGCCTTCTAACATTTCTCTTGGCCAATTAAAAATACTCGACACGGCATCTTTCAATGGTGCCGCAAAGGAGTCTCTTGTAAAGCCACTGTCTACAAAATGTCTTGCTACTGAATCTTTTCCTGAACCTATAAAACCTACTAATCCAACTATCATATCATATACTAACTTGTTTCATCCAAATAGTCAACTTTTTTAATTTCATTAATTCCAATTAATTTTTCATAATTTATGTCTGTTGTCATTCTTCCAACTGGTAGCCAACCTATTGCTAATTTAGGGTCGCCCCAATCCATACCAATTTTTTTACCTATACTATTAGTTGTAAACCATTCTTCTATTTGTTTTGTTTTTTGTTTGAACGTTTCGAAACCAGTGTTTGGTCCTAACCAAATATATGCACTACCACTAATTTTGTTTAGTGGAATGATATGGTCATCGTGTGCGTGTTCGTCTTGGTTGTTAAACATCTCAAAAATATGCCTACCTATTTGACAATAGTTCACGTAACATTCTCCATACTTTCTTGATATGGTAAAATGTTCCAACGCTGATTCTGGCATATCAAAAAACTTTTTATTATGAAAATCTAAATAAACTTGTCCTATTGCATTGTTGTCTTGCCTTGGACTTTGCAGAATTTCTAAGCCGTGCAAGTGATTATTTAAATCACCAAATGCTTCTCCATCTATTTCAGAAACGTGTGAATCTACAAAGTGCGTGTGTACATAATTTACATCATCTGCATAGGTGTCATAATTAATTTTTCTATCTATAAATGTATCAGATTGTGAATTGTTGATTGCGTCAATGGTAGTATTAATTTTATCAAGTTGTTCTTTTATTTCAGTTTGCTGATCTGAAAAATTATATACCTTGTATGGATGTCTTAAAGAACTATTATGTATTGCATCAACTAAACTATCTTCAAACAATTTAACATAAGAATGGCCATAGGTTTTAAAATCTAATTCTACGTTTTTTGAACCCGTAAGATGTACTCTAAAATTAATACTCATAACTTATTATAACAGATTTTTTTTAATTAGCCAATGACAAATGTTAATGGATCTTCACCTGAACCGTACAATTCAATATCTCTTTCAAGTTTTTCAATTGACGCTTGGGCTTCTGCTTTTAGATCAGCACCATTTAACGTGACATTTCCTTGAGCACCTGGTAAACTTGAATATTTAGATCTTGCTTCACCCAACATCATCTTGCATTGTGCTAATGAATAATCTCTTATCCAAGGTCTTGCATATCTATCTGTAATCAATGTTTCAACAGGTTTTTCCATAAAGCATTGTACCAATACGTTTTCTTGTGCTCTTGGTCTACGCATCAATGTTAACTTGTTGTTGTTTTGGTTGTACTTAAAATTTAAATGTCCACCAAATAATCTTCTAACAACTTCTTGGTATTGTGCAAATGCATCCCAAGTTAGCAAACCACCAATTCTACCACCTTGTAGAAAGTAAAGATTAGTGTATGCTAATTCAAAAGGATCCATATCTACTGAATTATTTGATCCAGATATTGATCTACGATACAATTGTTTCACTTCAATTACTTCTTCTGATAGTGTATATTCATTAACATCAGCCTGTACTTCTAGGAAAATAAATGCTTCTTCTGTGGAATTATCGCTTTTTGCTCTAAATTTATCTACAGCTAAATCAATACCCTGTTCGTAGTGCTTGGGATCAAGCTCTACATCAACCATACCGTCACCTAGTATAGTTTTAATATCAGTTATCAATTCCTGTCGTTTTGATTGCTCTTTTGCCATTGTATAACTATTTAGTAAGATTATTAAATCAATAAATACTAGATAAAGGACTTATAAGGACTTATTATGCCAAGACTGAGCTTATGGAAACCAGATAAAGGGAATGATTACAGATTTGCTGATCGTGTTGTAAGAGAACACTTTTTAGTAGGTGGTACAGGTATATTTGTACACAAACTATTAGGTACTCACGCACAGACAGATAGTGTATCTTCTGATCAACCAACAAATACAAATGTAAGTCCTACTAATGTACAAGATTTATTATTCTTAGAAAACAGGGATAGAAATTATGACCCTGACGTATATGATTTACGTGGAGTGTATTCCGTTCAAGATCAAGATTTTGATTTAACACAATTTGGCCTATTCCAAACCAATGATACTATCTATCTAACGTTCCATATAAATGATATGATGGATAGATTTGGTAGAAAAATTATGCCGGGTGATGTTTTTGAATTGCCACACCAACGTGATGATTTAAGACTTGATTGTGCAACAATGACGTTGACATCACAACCAAGTAAAAAGTTTCGCAAAGGCGAGACAATAACTGGTGGAACATCAGGAGCAACTGCCACCGTTATTGCTTACAACCACGATGCAAAAACTGTTAGAGTAACAGTCGGCGCAGACTTCCAAACAGGAGAAGTTGTTACTGGAGATAAGAGTTCTGCTAGTGCAACAACATCTTCTTATTCACCAAAAGAAGATATGGCGATAAACAAATTTTATGTGGTTGAAGACGCCGCTAGAGGTCAAGAAGGTTACGATCCAGGTTGGTGGCCACATATCTGGAGATGTAAGGCAGTTGCTATGCAAGACGCACAAGAGTTTAGAGATATCCTTGGTAGCGGTAAAGACGCAGGTGATCTTAAAAATATTATATCAACTTATCAAGATGAACTTAATATTAATGAAGCCGTTGTCAACGAAGCTACTAGAAATGTTCCAACCAAAGGGTCAGATGTAGGTCACTTATATGTAAATGAAAAAGACACACACAAAATTAATCCAAAATCACAAAGTGGAAAACCAGGATTAGGATTGACAATAGCACATACTGGAACATCATTTCCTCCTTCGATTACAGAAGGACAATATGTGTTGCGTGTTGATTATGCACCAAACAGATTATTTAGAAAAGAAGGAAATAGATACATCAAAGTCAGCGATGACTTCAGAGGTTCATATGTGTCAAGCAATCAACAACTTGATTCGTTTATCAATAATGATAAAGCAGGAAAAGGTTCAAACAATAAAGAAAGAGAATATCTAAGTAAGGTTGTAAAACCTAAAACAGATTAAAGGATAAAAGATGCAATATTGGTATGATCAGCAAATAAGAAGATACATTTTACAATTTATAAGATTGTTTGATGATTTTTCTATCAAGACTGGAAAGAAAAATAATAGTGATAGTAATTCCTATATAAGAGTACCAGTGAGATATGCAGATATGTCAAGAATGGTAGCTCATATTCTAAGACATAATTCAGAAAACGTAATGAACTCTTGTCCATTTATGAGTGCATATATTACTAACTTACAAATAGCAAGAGACAGATTACAAGAGCCAAGATTGGTTGATAAAGTACAAGTTGCGGAAAGAAAATATGATACTTCATCAAAAGATTACACAGCTGAAATTGGTAACACATATACCGTAGAAAGATTTATGCCTGTACCATACAATTTAAATATGGCAGTAGATATATGGTGTTCAAACACAGATCAAAAACTACAACTTATGGAACAAGTATTAGTATTATTCAATCCAGCAATAGAATTGCAGGCAAATGATAATCCATTAGACTGGACTAATATCACTAACGTAGAATTAATTGATATCGTATGGAGTTCAAAAGCAGTACCTCAAGGAACAGATACACAATTAGATGTTGCTACACTAACATTTAGTTTACCTATATGGTTAAATCCGCCTGCTAAAGTTAAAAAGCAATCTATCATTAAACAAATTATCGCTAGAGTAAACAGCACAGATTCAATTGATGATTTAGATTACGATCCAAGATTTATTAATTTCTTTGAAAACTTCGAAGGGCAAATTAGAACAAATGTTGTCACTCCTGAGAATGCACAAATATCAATCGTAGGAAACAATGTTTCATTATTAGGTGCGTACGGTAAGAATGACAATGAAAGTTGGAAAGAATTTCTAGAAATTTATGGTCAGTTACAAGCAGGAATTTCAAGATTAATTTTAAGACAATCCGGTGAACCAACTGATTCATCAGAAGACATATATGGTACTATTGCGTTTCATCCAACTGAACCTAATAAATTAGTTTTTAATATTGACACTTCAACGTTGCCAAATAATACAGAATCAGCAGTTGATAAAATTATTGATCCTGAAACAGCTTTTCCACTACCAACTGCAAATGGTACTTTGCCAGCTGTAGTAAACGGACAAAGATATCTATTAGTTAATCCTATTCCAAAAGGTACGGTAGCCTGGGGTTCAACATTTGAAGCAAGTGAAAACGACATTATTCAATATGATGGTAGCCAGTCAAAATGGACTATTAGTTTAAATGCATCAGATACAGGAGTAGTTAAATACGTAACAAACACTAACACAGGATCACAATATAAATGGACAGGAGCCCAGTGGATTGACAGTTATCTAGGTCAATATAAAAATGGTTTTTGGAAATTAGAACTTGCACCATAGGCCCAATTCTCTTATAATAAGCAATAATACTAAAGAGAAATTATTATGTATAAAGCGGTAGGAACTACATTCGTAGCAAAAAACACAAAAAGAATGTTACTAAACCTAAGAAGTAAAAGGGTTTCATATCCCAACACTTGGAGTTTCTGGGGTGGTAAAATTGAAAAAGGCGAACAACCAATTGATGCCTTACGTAGAGAGCTAACTGAAGAAATGGGTTTCGTTCCTCCTATGGAAAAGTTAAATCCTCTTGACACGTTTAAATCACCCGACAACGGATTTATATACTATACATACGTTATTATTACTCCGAAAGAATTCATTCCTTCACTAAATGACGAAAGTTCTGGTTATGCGTGGGTAGACATAGGCAAATGGCCTAAACCCCTACACAGCGGCGCTAAAATTACGTTAAACAGCAAGAAAAACATCGCGAAGATTAAAAAGCTTTGTTTGCCGTAATGCATAATGCCTAAATAGTAATACTATTGGAGCAATATGAGTAACATTTATCAAATACATCAAGCCCGTATGATCGGTGATTTAAAACACTTTCGAAAGAAAAGAGCTGTCAACAAAACTCTTGCAAACTATCTTTCTGACTACGGAATCACAAAGAAAGATTTCTATGAGTATATGGACGGTGTTGATAAAGATGAACAACGAGCCTTGCACAAAATATTAGTAGACGCTTATAATTTTTATAGCCAACATACTGCTGACACAGATTTACAATTAAGATATGATATAGAAGATGTATATTACACAATAACTAGTAACTTGAGAACACTCGATCAACGTTATAAATTTCCCAGTATATTAACCAAATACAGGCAAGGAATAAATCCTGTAAGAGCTTTGTATTTTGAAATAGCAGAATGCCGTATTAACTTTGATCTAAAAAATTCAAGCCACAGGTTCGTGTATGACATATTCTTGCAAGAACATTTTTTCCCACAATTGAGACTTGATATTGAATATGATATTATCAGTTTACAGAAATTAGAACAGAGATACATTGATATAAAAACAAACTATCCGTTTTTCACATATCCTATTAGTTATTATCACGTACAAGAGATGTTAAAAGACTTTAAAAAATGGGCTGACGTTTATAAAGATTTCAATGAAAATATAATACAAGAATTAAAAAGAAAGTATGACTAGATTAATACGTTAATCAATCTTACTAGGTTTTCAGTATCGTCATCTTCAAGTGCCTTACCAATCACGAATACACAATTAGTTACACCTGGGTGTGCTTCTCCAACACCTGGAGTATCACTGGTTACAATTAGATCACCTTTTGCTACTGGTCCCATTACACTTACAGGAACTTTACCTCTCAATGCAACTGGTACTGTTGTACCTTTTTCTTCGCTGTTCATTAAGTATGCTGGATTACTAGAAACAACGCCTGCAACCTTGTGATCCATTTTTGTGGTTGATTGTGTTACTTCAGCTGAGCCACCGTGTACAACAACAGTACCTGCATCATATTCTTTGTCTGATGTATAAAGCTCTGCCAAGTCAGCATATTGAGCCGTTGTTGCTGTTAAGTATGCTGTGCCGGCCTGCATATTTGCGTTTGCCGTAACTGTAATATCTGTAGCAGTACCATCACTTGTTGTAGTCGCCGCTATAAATCTATCACTTGTTTCATCCCAGAACCAAGCCGCATTATTTTCACTTGATCCTCTTTGTACCATAATACCTGCATCAGTGGTGTTGTTTGCTGGCTGTGATGAATGTTTGTTTAAAATAATAATTGGATCTTCAACTTCTAATGTTTGCACATCAACTGTTGTTGTGTCACCATCAACAGTCAAGTTACCTGTAATAACCACGTTACCTGAATATGTTCCATCTTTAAATGCACCTGTTTGTGTTGCTGTAACACCACCAGTAATATTAATACTACCTGATCCAAATACCTGAGCAGTATTTAAATCTAGATCTCCACCAAGTTGTGGAGTAGCATCTTCAACTACATTTACGATACCATCTTCATAGTTGTCATCAGCTATTTCCCATTTGCTTGATGTACTGTTGTATTTTAAAATTTTGTTATTAGCAAGTCCTGACGTGTCAACGTCATTCATTTCAGCAATGGTGTTTTCCGTTGCTACTTGATCATCAACATATTGTTTAGTTGCCGCATCCGTGTTCGCCGCCGGTGCACCTAAATTAGAAATTTTAAATGTTTTGGCGTCTAAGGCTCCACCTAATTCTGGAGTAGTATCTTCTATTACATTTTGCATAATACTACCATTAACAATAACTTCTGTTAATTGTATGTAACTTGTTGCTGTTCCACTTGTTTGTGCTGGATTTGTTTCTAATGAAATAGTATTAGCACTTGCAAAAAATTCAATTGCATAAGTGTGAGTGCCTGCACCAACAGTTTCAAACACATCAAAATTTGAATTGATTGTTTGTACTGTGGTTGCTGTTACTGAATACTTTTCTTCTGCCAATACAGCTGGCGTTCCTGATGTTCTTTTTAATTGAGCATAAAAATCACAATTACCTGAACCGGTAATTTTGTATCTTGAATGTGCTTCAATTCTAACTTTAGTTGAGCCTACAACCACTATATTATCTGATAAACCACTTGCCGATCCTGCCGCCAATGATGTACCATTAATTGTACTGTTGGTTGTATGAGTGGCTGTCTGCCAATTAGCAACTGAATAGCCTACTGTAGTTGGTACAAACTGTGAACCGTTCCATTGTAAAATATTGTTTGTTGCTATACCACTTGTATTGACATCTGATAAAGTATTAATACTTGCCGCGGCAATACGAGCGTCAGCTCTTGCATCTGTGAAATAAAGTTTTGTTGCGTGTTCTGTTAAGTTTGCTGTAGAAAAATTAGCAATACTTGAAACTTGTCCTGTGAATGACGCCGGCGATGCTGACACGTCTACTATCACTGTGCCGTCACCTTTTCTAACATTACCTGTGTGTATTCCTGTTGAGTTACCTGTTAGTGTTGCTTGTATCGTTGCGTCACTACCATTTGTACCTGCATCTAAAATTTTTGTTGTCGTGTTACTTGCATAAACATCACCGATTAAATTTCCTGTCACGTTACCTGTTGTATTTCCTACTAGGTTACCTGTTACGTTACCATTAACTGCTCCTGTTAATGCACCTGTGAATGTTGTTGCTGTTACTGAGCCAGAACCTAAATTAACTTTTCCTGTGGCTGTTAAATCTGTAAATTTACCTGTGGAGTGTGATGAGGCACCTATTGTTACACCATCAATCGTACCTGCATTGATATCAACTGTTGATATTGTACCTAATGCAAAGTTTTCAAATGTAGCATTATTAAAATCTACTTTTGACGTACCTTTTCCTAAAAATGCCCAAGTACCATTTCCACTTGCTTCAGTATATTTTATACTTGATATGATCGATCCAGCTTCTTCTATCTCAATACCGCTTGTTGATGGCAATGATGAATTACCCTTGTTAAGTGTTAGTAAACTATCACCTATTGACAAGTCCGTAGAGCTGATCGTCGCTGTGTTACCAGCAAACGTAACCTCTGGTGCGAAGTGAATAGTACCCGATGATCGTCTTGTTGTCTTGGCCGCCATATATGTTATGTTCTCCTACAAATATTTAGCCATTTTGTTAAAAGGATTGTTAATGTGCTGATTTGCTGTAATGCAAAACGCCCGGCATAAAACCGGGCGTTTTTAGAAATGTTGTTCTTACTGAACAATAAATTATCGATTATAGGAACGATAAGTTACCGTGAGTAATAGCAATTTTCGACAAGTAATCACCTGCGTTACCAAGAGATGAAGCTGTGTTGTCTAATTGTACGTAACCGTATCTAGACATAAAGCTTACTACTGGTTCGAACGTAGTTGGATCAATTACAACGCCTGATGACATTAATGGGATGTACGGACAATAAAACGCCGCGGCATCTACTTCACCTGGACCTTTGTAACCAACTAGTGCTGGTGTTGAATCTGGAGCGTATGAGTTAACATATACTCTCATTGCACCGTTTAAAGTACCAACCATTTTAGTATTAGTTGGAGCTTCAAAAGTACCTTCAGTTGTTCTTGCGAAAGCTGAAGTTGTCGCTGATTGAAGAACTGTTAAAGCTACTGGTGATAATACAACCCAGTTACCTGCGCCTCTTCTTGTTCTTTGAGCGATTCTATTAGCTTCTCTGTTAATCATAGTGGCAAATGCCGCGTGTTCGTCACCGACGAATGTTGCAGTACCTGTAGCCGCTGACTGGTCGTATGTACCACCAGTTGATGCTAATGATTCTAGAGAGAATAAAATCTCTTGATCAATCTCTGCTGTTATTTCTTGTGCAAGAGCGGCCATAATTTCCGCTTCAACATCTAAACCGTGCATCGCGTTAGCGTCTTGTGACGATTCGAATGTCCATCTTGCTGAAAGTTTTCTTGTTCTTGCTTCTACTGTTTGTTTTAAGATTTGGATTGATAATTTATTACCACCTCTACCTTCTAACGAACTTGTAGCCGCCGCAGTATCAGTTGTAGTACCTTCTTCACCCGAATAACCTCTTGCTATTTGGAATGGAGATAGTGCTTCTGAACCGGCTGTTACACCTTGATCTGTTTCTGCGTATCTTACTCTTAATGTGTGGATCTGCCCAACCGGACCAGTCATTGGTTGTACACCGATGATCTCGTTCGCGATTACAGTAGGCATAACCCGTCTAATTACTGGTAATACCACTTTGTTTAGTGCGGCAACGTTGCCGGCACCTGTTGCACCTGCTGAAGCGGCCTCTGCCAAATATTTCTGTGTATTTTCTAACACAGCAGACATAGTGTCTTTCTTTTGGCCTTGTAGACCTTCCAGTAGAGCTGTTTTAGTGTTGTCCCAATTTTCAGTTATCATTTTATCTGACATAATAGTTTAACTCCTTAACCCTGCTAGTCGTTTAATATTAACGATATCGTTGTTTGTTTTGTCTGAGCCTTGCTCAGTTTCTCTATCACCTGTGTGCTCTGTGATAATAATTTTATCATCATTTGCCACTGGCGCCGCTGTTTCGTTTAATACAGCTGGTAGATACTTCTCAAATTGCTTTTTTAAATTTGCAGTTTGAACTGATTCTAATAGCTCAGTCATTACCTGACGTTTGTCTTTTGCTAATGGACCGACTAATTCGGTTAAAGTTTTTTCTCTAGCAACTTTATCTTCTGCTATTCTAACTTTAGTTTCCATAGTTTTAACTTGGTCATCTTTTGTTGAAAGGGCCGCCTCTGCTTTCGCAGTTGCTTCTTTCTCATTTGTAAGTTGTGACTGCAACTTACGAATTTCACCACCTTCTGAAAGGTATGAACTCATATATTCACCTGCAAATGATTCAAACACTTTTCTACCAAAGTCATTTTCTTTAGCGACTTTAATATCTTCTTTAAGTGCTTTCATTTCATTTTTAAGTGTCGAAGTAACCGTTTTCTCAACAATGTCTGATGCTCTTTTTACGAAAGCCGCTTTAGTATCTTCAATAATTTTCTTACCTTCTGATACTAATTTAACTTTTGTTTCAACAACATCTTTTTTGTCTTGGCTAAATTCAGTTAATTCATTGGAGAGTTGTCTGACTACAAACTCTTCCAAGTTTGTAAATTGACCTTTAAGTGCACCTCTATCTTCTTGTAACTCTTTTACTTCTTTTACAAGAACGCTAGAAACGAATTTTTCCAACATTTTTGAATGTTCTGCTAAACTATTTTTCACTGCTACTCTTTCAGCAACTACTTTAGCTTTATCTTCAGCAAATTCTGAAACTTCTTTTTTCATTACTTCACCGATCATTTTGTCCATAGCTTCCACTATGTTAGCTTTGTCATTCGCATAACGTTGAGCAAACTCTTCTCTTAATTCTGCAGAGATGTCCTCTCGCGCCTCAGACAGCTTGTTCTCCCAAGCTTCTTGAACTTTTGATTTAACGTCTTCAGATAAACCATCAGTTCCAAAGATTTCTGTAATATCTGCCATCTGATTCTCCTTATTTCTTGTTTAGCTCTTCTATTAGTTTAGTTATAGAATCAGCCAAATGTCTTTGTGCTCTAGGATCGTGCAAAGCCGCATTTCCTAAACCAAAAAGTTTCTGACCACCACGCATATTCCATAAGCCTTCATAAATGGCTTTTGGATAGGCATCCGGAGCTGACGGTTGGGCAACAATATCTACTGTAATGATTTCAAAACCTTGAACTTCACCACTCTCGTTAACGTTACCTGATCCTCTAGAACTAACTCCTAATTTAACACCACTTTCAGATAATGTAGTTATTATCTTTCCCATTGGTGTCGGCATTATTTTAAGTTTACCTAGGCCATTTGGACCATCCATCCACATATCAGTAATCATATGACTAACTCTGTCTAAGTTTACTGTTAAATTGTCTGGGTGATCCGCTTCACCTAAAACACTATATCCTGAATTTAATCTCTCTTTGATATTACCTACCGCATTAGAGATCTCAGAAATTGGATAAACTCTTTGATTCTGGTTTTTAACTCCACCTTGAATGAAAACACCCTTCATATGAAGATCTTTTTTTGCACCATCTTTACCTTCGTGCAATACTTCGATTTGTGCTTGATCAAATGTCAATGCTTCGTTTAATAATTGAACCATAAATCTATCTCCTTAACACTCAGCAATTACTTGCTGGCTACTGGTGACTTCGCAGATGAATCTGAACCATCTGTGTTGTCAGCCTTTGGTGCTTCCTTCATATCACCTGTGTTACTAGAACCCATATCTTTAGGTGCTGGTGCAGAACCGCCTTTTTCGTCCGATGATGTTGATGCAACTGGTGTTGCTCCCATATCTTTCATATTAGGTGATGCTACTGGTGATTTAGTGTTATCTGAACCGTCTGGCATAGCTACGTTACCTACTGCTTTCAACTCTGCTTCAACAACTGGTGTTTCAACTTCTTGTGTTGACTCATCAGCTTCCATATCTGCAGGCATCTCAACTTCAGCTTCTTCTTCGCCTTCGCCTTCGCCGTTCATAATATCATCAAATTTAGCTTTAAGATCTTCTAATGCTGATTCTAAATCTTCTACTCTGTCTTCAACTTCCTCGTGATCGTGATTGTCTGACTCACCGTCTTCGTCACCATCATCTTCGTTAGTTTCTTCGTAGTCAATTTCTTCAGCATCTGATTCAGCTTTTGCTTTTAACTCATCTTTAAGATCAGCTTCTGCATCACCTGTTTCAGATCCTACTGCTTCTGTAGTTTCTTCTTTTGAATCTTCTTCTTTTGCTTCAGTTGTAGCTTCTTCTTTAGCGTCTTCTTCTTTTGCTTCAGTTGTAGCTTCTTCTTTAGCGTCTTCGTCTTTAGATTCTTCAGTTACTTCTGTTGCTTCAGTCGATTCAGTTGCTTCGTCTTTAGTTTCTTCCGCTACTGTTTCGTCTTGTGCATTAACAAGTTCTTCGTGAATTCCTCTAGCTTTTTCAACGATGACATCGTGCAGTAAAGTTTCTGCCTTGTCTTGCTCGCCGTTTACTAGATATTCAAGGACTTGTTCTAGTTTTGAACTCATTTCTGACATATCGATATCTCCTTGTATAGTATATTCGCGACTATAATAATAGTTATATCTTTTATTTACAAGTTTCTGTGCAGATCACCGGGTTTTCAGGTGGAAAAAGACGTTTTTTGGATCACAACGTGAAAAAACGTATTATAATAAAGATCTTTATCTTTACATTGCCGGCGGTTGGCCGTACATTGTTGCAACAAATTCAGCATTTTCTTCTTGGTCTTGACGTCTAATTTCTCTTACTTTTCTGAGCTTGTTTAGATGTCTCAACGTCAATCTAGTTTTCCTTGCTTGTCCGACACCCGCTTTGTGGTAATCATCCTGGTCAGGAAAATATGCTTCTTTAAGTTCGTTGTATCTCATTATAAACTTATTTAGTAAATAACTTTGTATTATGAAAGATCAAATTGTAACCGTAGCAGAACTATTTCAGAACGAACTTGATGCAATAAACAATTATATTGTGTTGATAGAAAACAAAAAGAAAATTACTGCTTACGAAAAGAAAGAATTAAAAAAATTAAAAGTAGTCGCAAATTATCTTGTTGAGCGACTGCAAGGCGACGTATATATAAGTCAAGATAATTTAACTATACACTAAACTCAGTTTCCAAACAATTTAAATATTTGTATGAAACGATTCTTTAAATGGCACAAAGATATAACGAAATCTATGATGAAGGAGTGCGGTATCTCCTGGTATAGTGCCTGCTGGATAGCATTCATTAAAGGATTAGTTTTTGGATTCGCGATTTATTATATTATTAAACTATAAAAGATTATTTTGAGTGTGGTGGAAGTTTCTTTTCCACCCACCAAATATGTTTTCTGGTAACTGGATCGTATTTTCTTACTCTCAATTTCTGTGTTCTTTTTTCACCCTTGGTAGGCTTCATCGCATAATAATAGTATGCGTGATCTTTCATTTTAGAATCTTCAGGAACAAGTCGTACTTTTAAATATGGTTTTTTTGAACTTGCCATAAACTAGGCAGTACCACCATCGCCACCTTCATTGCCTTCTGGTGATTGACCTTGGCCTCCTGATATAGGAGATTGGTCACCTGTGTTAATTTCAGGTTCTGGCATATCTCCACCAGCACCAAAGTTAGATGGAATCGGAGAAGCACCAACTGAACCTAGGCCTTCTGGTGACTCACCAGTATCGGCTGGCATCATATTTTTATTTTCTTCTGCCCAAAGTCTTTGGTTGTCGTGTACTTCCTCTTCACTTAACTTCAAGAAACGTTTCATTGCAAAACGATTTGAAATGTATGGTATCTGTTGTATCTGTGAGAATATGTTGACTAGTTGTGTGTCTAATTCGATCTGTCTGTATTTTCCAAAGTTTTGTGGTTCATTGAATTGTAGTTCAAAACCACCCGAGTCAATTTCTATACCTCTGTGTTTTAAGAACATTTTAAATTCTCTGTCTAAACCTGGTTGCATAAAACTCTGTATTCTTTTACAGAACTTCGTAAATCTAAACTCTTGTATGTAGGCTGTGCCTACTCTACCATCAGTGAATGCTGTGTTTTGATCTCCTGGTGTACTAGGCATATAAGCACTTGGTACTCTTAGACCTTTCATCAGCTTGTCATTAAAGTATTTTAGATCATCTATTTCACCTAGCTGTGTTCCACCTGGTAATGTTTCAACTTTAGAACCTCTGCCCTCTGCCGTCTGAGCGAAGAAATAATCTTCAATCATTGATAGCGGATTATATGTTGCGTCCATTATGTTTTGCCCACCACCTGTTTGGTTAGGAATTCTTCTTTGGTGTATTTCGTTTTTAACTCTTTCAATAAAGCCCATAGCTTTTGATGTTGGCATATTTCCTACGTCAATATAGAACACTCTTCTTTCAGGTGCTCTTTGAACTCTGTAAATGATGATTGCGTCTTCTAGTAATTCTTTTTGTTTGTATGTTTTAAAGATTGGTTCTAGTACTGATGAACCAAATGGCCAAAATCTATCCATACCCTCTGTCATACTTAAATGTATCACGTGTGATGCATCAATAGGATGTATAGTTGCGTCTCTTTGAAATCTCGATCCGCCACCGCCCATTGCTCCACCTGAATTTCCACGTGGTTGGTTCATACCTCTTGAGCCACCTACATTACCATATTGCATCGGCATTGTAACTCCTATACCGGCACCTGCTTGAAATTTTGAATATGAGTCTGAAGTTAAATTTAAATTTTTAATATTTAGATCTAAATTTTTAATAAAGTATGCTTCAGGTTTTTTACCTTTACCTTCGTTAACAACAATTCTATCTACATATCCCGGGTCAACCCAAAACCATTTGTAAGTTTGTGGATCTCTGACAAACATTTGATCTCCATACTTGATAGTGTTTCGTACCATCTTGAAGCATCTTTTGTTCCACTCATTGATTTTAGTCCATTGCTGTAGTGCCTGTGTTAGCAACTGCGTTTCTGTATCAGTTGGCTCTTCTTTGTAATGAATATTAAAAGGTGATTTAGTTGTTTCGTCATTTTGACTACAGAATTCTGCAATAGTATCTAGTGCTGAGTTAATTTCCGTATCTAAATCCATCATATCATATTGATAATAACGTTCAATACGATTTGGTTGGCCTGCGTATACTTCTGGTAACCAAGTGTTATAACGATTGTGTGACGCACCACTAGTACCCGAAGGAGTAGATCCCACAGGAGACTTTGTTCCTAGTTCAGTGCTATAATCTTTGAAGTATTTTCGCCAGCTCATAAAATTTTATTTTCCATCTATATAAAGTATTTATTTTATATTGTTTTAATGACGTTGTCAAGAACTATTATTATTGGCTAAAAAGTGGGTAAATTATGGTATTTGATAGGCACCATCAGTTTGCATAGCTCTTAAGGCATCTCTTTGTTCTTTTGTGTAATTCAATCCTTTGTTCGCCAACGCCGAATGTGCTCTTGATTCTTCCAATTGTGCTGTTAAAGTTTTGTTGATCTCGATCAAATTCTTAACAGTCGGACTCTGATTTTCAGCATAAGCGTCTAGGTCGCCATACATTGGCATAATTTTGATGTTTGATTTTGCCTTGGCACCCATCATATTAGTGTCATCTGTAACACCATCCATATGATCTTGGAAATCTTTTTTATTGTTGGCGTTCTTCTCTTTTAAAATCTTATCTTCATATTGGAAACCTTTGAAGTCTACACCGTATTTTCCCAGTCTCTTGTTTAACATCTGCTCTTTTTTAAAGTTGTTGTCAGCAAATCCTTTATCTCTTAATTTAAGCTCATTGCCAAATATGGTTGTGGTGTTGAAAACGTAATCATATAGTTTTTTCAAATTAGCGTCATAATCTTCTTGTGTTTTTGATCCTTTTACTTCTAATTTCAACTTATCCATTTTTGCAAGTTCATTTTTACTATCACCGCCTGGTATCAATGCCGCTAGTGCTCTGTTTAGTACAGCGCCAATGGCATTCGTTGCCGCACCTGTCAATTTGGTTGACATTTCTGCCATACCATTAGCACCACCACTGAATAAGTTTTTAAGGAAGGTAATGCCTTTGGCTATTGACGATATAAATGAATTAACTATTCCAAACAGATCCTTTTTCATAAATTCAGCAAAGCCTTCTAACATCTTAACCACTTGCATCACTCCCCATTCAAACGCCCTAACTGTCTCTGGTGTCAAGAATGCAATTTGTAATTTTTGGAATGCAGTTCTTACTCTTGCCATTGCAAGTGCCAATTGAGTTTGTGCCACACCAAGCTGGTCTGCTTTGACTTCACTCATTGTTGACATTAGTTGCTTGAATGAGTTGTCATCAATAGTTTCATTCATATTAGCAAGTTTGATTACAAACTTCGCCATCGGATCACCACTGATCTCTAAGGCTCTTAAGAACTGTCTTTGATTGGCATCAACTTCTCCAATTGATGATCTAAAATGATCTAATGCACCAACTACATCTCCATCATTGCTCGCCGCGTGGGCCAAACCTTGTAGTGAGTCTAATAGTATTGGTGATACACCTGCTAACTGTTGACCAAATTCTGTGAACTGTAAACCACCTCTACCAATACCTTCACTCAATGCTGTTGTAAGTTGACCTCCTAGGTCATCTCCGAGTGCCGCCAATCCTGCGAAAGCAACTTGTGAACTCTCCATTGCACCTGCTCTCAATTGACTTGGTAACATCTGCAACGCATTTCTAAATGCTTCCATTGAAGTCGCCTGCATCACCATCTGTCTGATAACATCATTAGACGTGTTAGTTAATTTTGTAAATGCCTGTGTCGTTTGTAAAACTTTTACAGTTTGGTTTGCGAGGAACATTGATTGTCCTTCAACATTTAGTCCTAGTTTCAAGAACTGTTCAGACATTTCACCTACTGCCTGAGCCATTTCATTGTTACTCAAACCCAAGAAGCCCTGTGACTTCAGAAGGTCTTGTGTATTTGAAACTGCATCAGTGATTGTCTTAGTACCAAACTCACCAAATGCTGTTGCAAACTGACTTGTCAGTTCTACGAATTCATCTATACTCAAAGAAGCATCTGTGGCTTGGGCTCCGAGTACTGCTATACCATTTGCTAGTTTACCTGATGGATCTACAAAATTAAAACCTTGTCTGAATAAACTGTTTTCCAGTCTTCCCATTTTCATTAAAAATGCGGTTACATTTTTAACGGCTGTGAACAAACCAAATAACCCAGCTGTGACTGGATTTAACATCTTACCAAATTTACCAAACTTGGAAACAACGCCTCCTAATATACTTCCCGAACCTCCTCCAAGTTTACCCAATAAACCTTTTTGTGCTTTGGAAGATGTTTGAATTGCTTTTTTTACATTTTTAACTGCATCTGTAGTTTTGTCTTGTGCGTCTACTTCTTTCTTGGACTGTTGCTTGGCGTTCGCACCAAGTATTGAGTCAACTATTTTTTGTAGCTCTTTCCTTGAGTCTTTGGCATCTGTTGTTGCTCGTACACCTATAGCACTAGTCACTCTGATTAGATTTTTTACTGTTGAGTCCATAGCAAACTCAGGTGTCTCTAGAGATTTATCTGAGTCTTGCTTGTTTTCTTGTTTAGGAGCAACGCCTTGTTGTCCAGCATTTTGTTTTCCAACAAATTCTTGAATAAGTTTTTCAACAGCTTTTTTTGTTTCAGTACCGTCTGCTTGTTTTGGAGCAACGCCTTGTTGTCCAGTTATCTTGTTTACTAAATTTTCAATAGCTTTAGTTTGAGAATCATCTTGTTTAGGTGCGACACCTTGTTGTCCAATACCTTGTTCTCCGACAAATTCTTGAAGAAGTGTTTCAATAGATTTCCTTCGAGAATCATCTTGTTTAGGAGCGACTCCATCTTGTTTAACTACAACTTCAGGACTCATTTGTTGAGAAGTAATAGCTTCTCTAATTTTAGTAAGTGCGGCAATAGTACCTTTGTAACTAGAAATTAAGTTAGTTGAAACACTGAGAGTACTTTTATTAGTAACAGCAATTTGTTTTCCTACATCTTTTACTGCTTGTAATGTTAGCTTCTCTGTAGCTAATTGAGTTTTTTGGTGTAATCTAGCATTGACTCCAACCAACTCCTTTACTAAATTTTCTATGGCTTTTTTTGTATCTGTGGCTATTTTGGAAGATTTAATTCCCTGTTGCTTTAGAGCCAATTGGAGAGATTTTACCGATGAGTCCATAGCGAACTCAGGTATATCTATCCTTTCACCGCCAAATTCTATTGTAATTTTTTCTGCCATTTTATCTCTGCTAAATAATAAAGTACTATGTTAATTATCCTATAAGTATTCTTATAAAGATATTTATTAACAGTAAAAAGTGCGTATATAAAGATAGGAACAAAAACAATGACAACTGAAGAAACTGTGCAAAACAAAGAACAAAACCCATTAAAGAAGTTCTATAGAACACCAAAGCTATATGTAACTTTGCCTTCTGGGGGTAGATTTAACGACATTGGTGACAAAGCCGCTAACGGAGAAATACCGGTTTATGCTATGACGGCCAAAGACGAAATCATTATGAGAAACCCTGATGCGTTACTAAATGGAGATGCTGTTATCAAGGTCATTAAAAGTTGTGTTCCTGATGTGTTAGACACGAGGAACTTGCCAGTTTGTGACGTTGACATTTTATTGATTGCTGTGCGTATGGCCACACACGGATCTGTTCTTGAAACTAAATTAAAATCACCATATGGTGAAAGAAAAGAAGATGACTATGAAATCAATTTAGAATCAATAATTGAAGATGTAAAATCATTGCCAGAAGATAATCACGTAATCTTAAAGAACGGTTGTACTGTGTACGTCAAACCTTTTAGCTATTCAATACAAACAAGATTAAACTTAATGGCTTACGACCAAGCCAAAGCATTAAGAAATGTGACTGACATCAACAGTGAGTCAGCAAAACAGTTCACAGCACTCTTTAGTGAATTGGCAGATACCAATATGGATGTATTGGTTCAATCGATAAGCAAAATTACAACACCAGGTGGTGACGCAGTAACTGATAAGAATCAGATCAAAGAATTTATGGACAGCATTGAAAGTACTGATCATAAAAAAGTAGATGCTATTATCGAAACATTAAACAAAGCTTCCACAACAGTTAAACGAAAATTCAATTGTAAAGAAACAGGCAATGAATTTGAAACTGAAGTTAGGTTGGATCCATCGGATTTTTTCGTCAATACCTAATAACACACTCGCCGTCTGAGATAGGCAATTATTTTAGTGAGTTGTTAGGTGAACAAAAACAAATCAGAAAAGGTATAATCGAAATTTGCTGGTATATGCGTGGCAGTATATCTATGCAGGAAGCATACGACCTTACTTGGGAAGACAACAAAGACATTCAAGAATTTTTAAAAGACAATATGGATAGATTCAAAGGCTCTATGACACCTGTTGTCTAAAGCAAGTATTCAAACTCACGCTCTTTTTTGATCATAGGAACATAGACATCTTCAAACCATTCAATGTCGTCTTTACGTAAAACATTTCTTTGATATTCCCAAACGTTTGTGAAGTTAACACCAACACTGAGATTTTTACTTCCAAGATTTTTTTCAGTATAGATAGATGGTCTTGTTATGTCTCCAAATCTATATTCTATATCACAGTTAGATAAATGCTCAATCACATCAGCATACTCTTTTACATCATATCTATAAGACTCAAATTCCAAATGTGAATCAAGTATGAATTTACTTCCTCCACAATCACTGTATAATTCAAATAGCTTTGCTACATCATAGTCATACTTTTTAATATTTTTAAAAAACAGCTCTGTCCAAATTAATGCTGGTAAAGATATATCGTAAAAAATAACTTTTCTAACATCTTTGTAATTTTGCAATCTAGCTAATAAGTTTGTTGGTGATGCTACACTTACTATTATATTGTTGTTGTTTTTAAATGACTTTGGTCTTAATGACGTTGCATTTATATAAGCAATATTGTGTTCGTTTTCATTAGGAGACTTTAACCATTTAAAAATTGTGGTCAGTTGATCGCTGTATTGAGGATCTGTATCTTGATGATCGTAACAACATATTTTTTCAAATCTTTCTTTTTCATTAAATGGTCTAACAAGATATTCATTTTCTAGTAACGCACTAATAACTTGTGATCCTTGTGCTGTGTTTTGTGTATACGTTTGTTTGCCTTCTCCTTTTACTATTGCAGTTGGAGTGTAATCATCGTGAAAATTTTCTTGAGACCTATTAACATTTTGTAACTCAATATGTTTTGCTCTTTCAAATGTTAGTGATCCAGATTGCCTCCAATGATCTACATTTATTAAAAACATTTGATTGTGTAAATTATAGTATCTTTCTTTTTTATCTAAGATGTGTCCTATCAAAGAATAATCTAGTATATCATCAACTCCAATCCTATTAAAAATAAAATCAGGGAAGAAATCAAGATTGCAAATAGTTCCTTCTTTGACAACCAGTGCGTGAGATGATTTAATATTACCAAGTGTTTGTTTTAATTCACTCCACAAGCATTCTTGGGCAGGATATACAGTTACTTCGCTTTTAATTTTTTTGTCTGTATGTATATTTTTAGAGAAGTGATCTGGACTATATTTTTTTATTTTATTATTCTGTGCTGGCCACGTGATCTTTTGTGTTGTAAAGTCAGCAATTGAATTTAACAGGCTTGGATCTTTTAAAATTATTAATGTAAATGATATCATTATGCAATTTCTTTTTTACTTTGCTCTTTAACTTTAGCACTATTTAATTGCCAAAATCTTGAAGCTTCTGTGTAAAAGAATTGCTTGTATGTGCTGTCGGCATCTAAATCTTTAAAACGCATAGGATCCCATAACACGAATTCACCTTGCCTTGTGATCTTTACACAAAGCAACCACTTGTCTTTGTCTTCGCAACTGTCTTCTGCTTGACCTATCCATTCATCTAATTGTTTAACATCATTTTTTAATGCCAGATGATGCCAACGAAACTCACCATAATTTTTTGCTTCAATTACTAGCAAAGGAAAATTGTCAGGTGGAATAATATCACCTTTGAATCCTCGTGTTTGGTTTTCAGATAACTTTTCTATTCTTGAAAAATTTTGTCCGCCAATAAACGCACCAGAGTGCGGAACCCTTGTAAATGATTCGTTATACATCTCACTTAAAAGATTCGCAATATCTCGTTCGTAAGATTTACCTTTTGTTTTTGACTTTTTGCCACTCATACTATTATTATACAACCAAAAATATGTTTATGCAACTACTTTATGTAAAGACTAAACAAAAATGCTTCTTTTTTTTTAGAAAAACTTATAACAGCTTGTTCATCGTTCCAATGTGTGTTTGGTTCGTAGTCATCATATTGTTCATTAGTTGGTTCAAAGTGCCAACCAAACTTTCCTTTACAGTACTGGCTACACCAATCTAGATATTCTCCTTGTACTCCGTGTGCTGGCAGTTTTATCTTGTATCTAAATGTTTTATTATACCCACACGTTTTTGGTATCACACCGTTGTTTTCTAAACGACAGTCTTTGTAGTCCCATTCATTATCTAGCGGATCTAGACTGCTCATTTTTCTTTCTCCACTTCCAATATCCATCTAACCATTCTTTGTGGGTGATTGGTATATTGTTTAAGATTTTTCTGAGTACTTTACTTACTTTGGTTTGTTTCTTTTTCTTTTTCATACTTTAATACTACTAAATTTATCGCACAAAAGCAAGAGATTTAATAAAGTTGGAAAATAAAGGTTGACTATCGTGCCTTATCTGTCGTAATTTAACACATAGGCAGAATAATTCAGGCAAATATAGGCAATATAGCATCTCTACAAAACGCGAGTTACGGTGTAACAACACAGGCGAATCGCACGATGCAAGGCAAGTGTTAACTCAGGCACAAATGACAATGGCTCTGCTAGAAAAAGAATGCAACCATTATCTTATACATAGACAGCTAACTTTGGATATGTGTAGGTTCCGTTGGATGAAGTAGGATTGATAGGGGTATAGGCCAACCGCCTCTTTAGGATCCGCAAGTTAGATGACTGATCTCTAATAGTGAGTAATCTCTAATAGTAAGATAGTTCTTCACCCTTAACTGGGTGAAGTATGGCCAAATCAGCTAATAGTGGAATAAAAAAACACATACAAATATCACAGTTATCAATATTGATATAATAAAAAATCTAAAAGAAACTAACGAACGTTGTACAATAGAACTTTAGTTCTATTCCTACGTAGATACTATTTGTAAGTTCTTAGTCTTTGTCTATGTTTAGTAATGAATTTAATTTATCTTGAGCTGTGGCTAATGCTTCGAGTTTCTTCTCAGCTGTAATGACATAATCAATATGCTCTGCTACACCAATTGGTTGTTGCATAAAAGTCAACAGATCGGCTCTTGCCATTGCAACGTCACCTTCAAGTTTTTTAATTAATGCTTCTTTAATCATCTTATTGCTCCTTGTTAGGCTAATATTTACCATAGCCAAATTTCTGCCAACTTTTCAATAACAACTGTTTCCAGTCCGGATTTTTTCTTTTGCCGTGGCAGATAATATGTAACCTTGCTTCGTTCGATCTGTTCCAGACTGCGTGTTCTTGTCCTACGTCGATCAAAAAGGCACTACCGTTTGTGAAAGGCACAGTACCCCAATTTTTATATCTGAACTCACATTCAATTGGATTGTAGATTGAAACGTTCACCGGTGAAAGTGTTCTTTGGTCATTGTCTCTATGTGGTAAAATGTAACCGCCTGGTTCCACCCACATAAATCTCAATCTTTTATATTCCCTAAAAGGAAATACATCTCTAAAGTATTCTGTAGTAATAGGACATTGTTCGGATAACTTCGTCCACTTGTATTCAACCTGATCTTCTGTTAAATGTTTGAACTCATCATAGCTGTCCCAGGTGTTGGTGTATTCTGTACCCAACCCGTGTAAGCAACCACTCAGCCACGTTCCGCCCCCGGAGTATTCTCTATGCACCACACACTGGTCTTTGACTGCCTGTGCTTCTTTAAATATTTCAGTCCAAGGCATATTCCCATATACGTCTAATTCTAGATAAGGAATAGTGGTTTCATCGTTGAGCCAATCGTAGATATTTTTTTCTTTTATCCACTCTGGTTGCCAATGCTTTTCTAATTCTTTTAAAACTTCTTCTTTGGTTCCGTGCTTGTCGTCGTAGTAACCCATTATGTTGCCTTTGCGATTCGTTGTCTTAGATCAGTTGAACTAAATCTGTGTTCACGTTTATTAAAATGGACTTTGATATTTCTTTTTTTACAAATTTCTGATCCAGTGAATGGTTTGGTTTTGTACTCATCTCCAATGATACGCACATCTAATGGTAATGTTGATAAAATATCTTCACAGTCTTGTTCCGTCTGATAAGGAATAATTTCATCGATATATTTTAATGCTTTCAATTGCACATATCTTTCGAACATAGTTTGTATAGGTTTGTTTTTTGTATCAGGTCTATCTATTGTGGGATCGCTTTGTAGGCCAACTATAAGATAATCGCATTGTGATTTTGCTTCTTCTAGCATAGCTATATGACCTGCGTGTAATAAATCAAAAGTGCTAAATGTGATTCCTACCGTTTTAGACATCTTTGTTTTCTCCATTTGACCATATGTCATTTTCTATCTTACCTTCTTCTTTAGTAAGTTCCCACCACTTCAATAATTTTGACCAATCAGTTTTTGTTTTACAAAAGTCAGGACGCAACGGATCGAGCTTTGCTTTTTCAGATCTTATTTCTCGTAATCTTTTAGCAAAATCTTCCATTTAAATCTTCCAACTTTTTATTTGCTCTTTAGTTGGTTTCATTGGTTTGCATTTTTCTACTTTGCCACCTTTGGCCAAGAACTCATCCATTTTCTTTTTTAATTCTTTCGCTCTTTCCTGAGGAGACTTGCCACCGTCCTCATCTTTGGATGAATAGTTTCTATTAATTCCTTCAAATTTACCCATACATTATTCCTGTTCTAATTTGTAAAAAGCATCTAAGATCTCTTTCATAGTGTACTTACCTTGCATCTGATATAAATTGAAACAATCCATTGTGCCATCTTCTCTTACTACAACTCTCCATTTTCCATCTGGCGTTTCGATATCATTTGTTATTCTTTTCATAGTTTATAGTATAACACTTTCCAATATTTTTCAACCTTAAATAATGTTATGTTCAATATAAAAAGTAACTACAACGATAAAATTATCAGGATAGAGATTCCTGAAAAACACAAAACTATATGTGTTAATGTTAGCGGTGGGGCCGATAGTGCATTGTTATTGTGGAATATATTACGATACCAGAAACAAACGAACAACAGGTTTAAAATTATAATATACACCAGTGCTCCAAGGACAAGAAGATATTTTAACTTCTATCACGCACTACAAGTGCAACGTTGGATCTTTAATACTACACAGTTTGATGATTTTGATCACGACTATGTTTGGTGTACATTTCGCACGTATCAAAATAATACTTCAGCTCAGTATTCTCATATGAGAAAAATTGGATCAGAATATAAACCTACTTTGTTTATATCTGGTAGAACTTCTTGGCCGCAAAGCGAGGAGTTACCGCCACATTGGACATCTGACTCTAATAATCCAATTGAAGTTGCAGAAGCTTTATCGTACGCAAGGAGCAGTGACAGTCCTGTTCTAGAAAGATTACAGGACACAGACCCTAATGCTGATAAATGGTTTGCTCCAGATACTTTTTATTACATACCTTTAATATCTGTGGATAAAAAATGGATATGGGGGTCATACAAGCATTACAAGATAGCAGGTTTGTGGAATGCTACTAGAAGTTGTGAAGGTGATGGAAAGATTCTTGACGGTAATTGTGGTGCCTGCTGGTGGTGTCTTGAACGAAAATGGGCTAAAAGTTAAATATTAATAAATAGCTTTTAATGTTAGATCAAGAATTAAAAAGAGTCGTTAAACTTACAGCACATACTCAGCGAAATTGGGATTTAAGTGTGCCATTCCCTCAGCCACACGCACAAAAGATAGTCAACTTTGCAGTCAACAACTGCCCGACAAAAAACGGAATTAACTATTACGACCTTATAGTAGTAACTGATCTGTCTATTAGACAAGGATTGTACAATTGCACAAAAGGTTATAATACAGATAGCGGTCCTATTGCTAATTCTCAAATACTTGCTCCATTAGTTTTAGTATGGGTTAACAAATATAAAAAAGCGGAACAAGATATTAACGGTGACCCTCAAATGACTGAAGACTATAATCAAGATGTGGGAATACTAGAATTAAAAGAAATTGATTGTAAACCCTACTTACAAGAACTAACTTCTATGCACGTAGGTCTTAGTGGTGGTTACGCAAATATAATGGCAGGTAGTCTAGGATACAAAACTGGTTTTTGTAAATGTTTCAGTGATAGAAAACAAATGAAACATATTTTAGGTGTTGACCAAAAAGTTGAACTAATGTTAGGCATAGGCGAAGCTAACGAAACATTGGACCATTACATACATCAAGATGGAAATACCGAATACGGTACTACAATAAAAGAACCAATCAAAGTTATTAAGTTGTAAATTCTAAACCTTCAACAATGTCACCATCGATGAACATATCAAACGGATGTTTCTCTCCAAAGAATTCATTCGATACCCACGCATCTTCTTCTTTGATATAATCAAACCAAGGACTGACAGCATAAACTAAATTTGTTCTAGTTAGACTTGTTTTGTCTGCGAACGGTCTGTGTGTGATTCCTGTATCCCAAGAATACCAGTTGCCAGGTTGTAGATAGTAACGACCGTCACCTTCTATTTCCATTCCAAAAGCATCTTCAGGAGAAGTTACACTTAAATTGATTCTTGCTTCCATAAAGATTGAATCATCTCTGTGCCACATATATTCATTTACATTTTTTCTTGTTTCTTCGTTATCCAATTGCTGTAGCTTTGCCAGTCTACTTCTTATAAAACTTCTTTTAAAAAGTTTTGTAACTTCCGCAAGGTATTCGTGATTCATTACATCTGTTGGCGTATTAAATCCCCAACTGTCTTGATAGGTATTTTTTAGAACGTGCTTAATTTTCTTTTTTTCATCTGGATACTTTTTTTTAAGTGCTTTGTACTCATCTTTATTAATTATATTATTTTTAAAAAGAAATTTAAATGCAACGTGAGTACCATACTTTGTACTTTTTCTCCAGATATCTTTGTCTAATTCAGCTATCATAACCTTTTTCCAAAGATCTAAATTTTCTAATATGAAATTTAAATTCATATTGTTACGAGGATATCCTAAGGTTTGTGCATTTGTTTCTACTTGATCTTTATAAAGATATTGTGGATTATGTACTAAACTTAATCCGCCATATGTTGGATCACGAAACATCTCTGATCCGTAGATGTTTAAGAAGCCAAAAAACCCAAACTTTTCAAAAGCGGATTCACAAGACTGTTGCACCTTTTTAAGGTCAATACTTGGTTGCTTAAAAGACAGAAATTTTTTGTCAGTATTAACAGGTTTCATATTATCCATATAATACTGTAAATTAACTTTTTCTTTTATCCAGTAATGAGGCACATTCTCATATGGACAATCTTTTACATAGAACTTATGTTTCATTATTGGAATGCCGATAATTCTTTTAAACTTGAAATTTCTTTCTGTACCACTATTTCGTGATCACCCGAAGTCCAGTCTATTTCACTTAAGAATTTTAAGTAAAGATCTGAAGCTTGTTTATCTTTAAAAACTAATATATCTTCTATGGTATTATAGTCAAGATCGATTGTTTTTTGTGTAACAACATTGCCGTTAGCTATTTGTTCTTTATAAAAAACACCAAGTTTCGCATTTTCTTTTCCACCCATTGATTTTTGAGTACCTATAGGTCTTAACGATGAATATTTTTTTACAAGTTTCGCTAGTTCTGGCTGTCGTTTAGCATCTTCCTCATCGGGATACTTTGATATAATATATGGCGAGATGCCAGTTGCTTTATAATGTCTCCAAACTACACAATACATTTGTCTTTTCCTTATTTTACTCTATTTATTGTAATATAAATGGTTGCAAAAAGCAATAAATATAATTATATTTAAAGGATGATAAAAACAATGGGAAACTACACAAGAGATCAGTGGTTGTTATTTGTTGCACAGATTATAGCACATTTATCAATTATACCTATGATTATGTACGGCTCGTGGTATCACTGGGCCATAGCAATTAGTGTATATTTTATAACAGGCTGTTTTGGTATGACTATGACATATCACAGACTGTTAAGTCATTATAGCTGGAAAGCTCCTAAATGGTTTCATTACTTTGGCACGTTAGCAGGTACATATGGATTAACTGGATCAAGCATTGGATGGGTAGCAATACACAAAGAACACCACAGACACACCGATATGGAAGGTGATCCTCACGCACCGGGAATTAAAGGCTTTATTAAAGTACAATGGCTGAGTATGTTTTACACACCTAAACCAAGATACGTTATTAAGTTAATCAGAGATAGCTTCCATACGTTTTTACACAAATACTATTTTTTAATACATCTAGGAATAGCTGTGACTTGGTATGCAATTGACCCGATGTTGATGGTCGCCGCATATCTATTTCCAGCAATGATATTATGGAATGCAGGTTCATTCATAAACACCCTAACTCACACATTTGGATATAGAAATCACGATACGAAAGATAGTTCTACTAACGTACCGTTTCTAGGTATACTGATGTGGGGCGAAGGTTGGCATAATAATCATCATAAAAATCCTGGTAGTGCTGACTTCAAGCACAAATGGTGGGAATTTGATGTTGGGCACCAATTTATAAAACTAATATCAGTAAAAGAAAAATAAAAAAGAACAAATGAAAATATTAATAATGGGTTTATCCGGATCGGGTAAATCAACACTAGCTGAAAAACTTTCGTCCATACTAAAAGCAAAATGGATCAATGCTGATGTGGTTCGTAAAACAGATCAAAATTTTGATTACAGTAAAGCAGGAAGAATAAATCAAGCACATCGTATGAAAAAACTTGCAGATAAAAAAATAAATCAAGGACACATCGTTGTTGCTGATTTCATATGTCCTACTGTGGAAACAAGAAAAATATTCAATGCTGATTTTACTATCTGGATGGACACCATTGCACAATGTGACTTTGAAGATACAAACCAAATGTTTGAAAAGCCAATAGTTGCAAATGGTGATGATGCAGACATTATTATCAAAGAAAAAAATGCAGATGCTTGGGTTGATACAATAATTGGAACATTAAACACGTTAGGAAATGACTAATGAAAAAAATTATTGTAGGTACTCCCAGAAGTGGAACAAGTTTTGTAGCTAGATGGTATGCAAACAGTTTTCCTAAACATACTGCACTAGACGAAGAAAGATTATACGAACATTTCGAACCAGACTATCCTGACTGGCCACAAAACAATAACTTTAAAGCCATAGACGAACAAACCAAAAAAAGAATAAAACAACTACCAGAAGATTGTGTATTTAAAATGCATACAGGACCAGAGATGAGTGAATATGCTTGGCAGTATGTCTATGATCAACCTGTTATTCTAGTAAAAAGAAAAGACGTTCTTGGACAGTTTATAAGTTACGGAATAGGATGGGCAACATTTAAATGGTATGTGTTGGATGACTGGAAGCAAACACAAATAAACGGATTAGAAGAAGACCAAACGTTTGTTTACAAAAAAGAGTGGTTTGATAATCTAGCTTGGCGTATAAAAGACTTATTCTATCGAGAAGTTCATTTCAAAAATATAGAACGTACTGTTTGGTTTGAAGATATACATACCTTTCCTAGAAATGGTATATTGTCAGTGAGACAAAACCCAAACGATAACAAAGAAAAACTTGAACGAATAGAAAACAAAAAAGAATTTAAACAATGGTTTAAGCAACTGGATTGGGATATTGACGAATGGAAAAGATAGTACAATATAATTCATCGTATATAGAACTTGTAGAACAGTTTTTAAAGACAGCAAGGGATGAAGGTAGTGCAGGCACATATACTCATAAAAAGTTTAATCTAGACGAGTTAGATCCCAAAAGCAGTTTGTGGTTAGCGATAGTAGATGATGAAGTTGCTAGTATCAGTTATGCTGAAAGAAGTTTCATTACAGACACACCCGAATCTATTAGAAAGTGTAGATATCATATTCTTAAAAAACACAGACACGGCCGATATGGATTTAAAATGATGAAACATCAGATTGCTTGGGCAAAAGAAAATGGATTCAAACATTATTACTGGACACACGATGTTAAAGATAGAGCAATCAATAAATTATTTCAACATAAAAGAACATACGGCGCAGGAGATAATAGTTGGTTTAATGATGAGGACTATAAAAAACTAACACTAGAAAAAGAATTGTTATTCCACGATTCTCCTAAGTCTGATATGTTGCAATACATATACAGTTATTACATCGATGAATCATACGTATGGAAACCAACTAAAGCAATAGTAGAACATAGTCACAATGGAGAAAACGTTGATCCTGCAAAAGTACTATATTACAGGCAAAGCAAATACTGGTAATGAGAGCTTTAATGTTTAGTTGGAATGGAGAGGTTGATGCACTACAATTTGATAGTGATATCTATTTCTTACAAAGATGGAAAAAACATTACACAGAAGATGAAAGAATAAAAAAATACAATCATCACTATGTTAACAATTACGGAAAACGTGGTTTGTGTATTATTGACAAGAAAAATAAACTAGAGATTGATGTTGGAAGATTTGCTCAACATAAAGCACATCTTACAGATGAATGCCAAGGACAATATTGGCAAACATTAAAGTTAGGCAAATATAGAATTATTAATGCCTCAATATGTTATCCAGATCCAGCTAATTTTAAAGGCAAACATACAAGGATTAATTTTAATTCTGCTACTGTGCCCTGGGAAATGTATCACGATCAAGGAAAAGAATTATTATCTATGATTGATGATAATACTTTAATTATTACAGATTTACATTCACCCGATGACGAACTTGATCAAGATACAGAGTTTTATAAATCAGGATTGATAAAAAATCATTTAAAAG
>Ga0181409_1000054_pt1 | contig 37026 bp, 56 predicted proteins | sample 32SPOviralmetaG_FD_130138 | JGI IMG/M metagenome (GOLD analysis project Ga0181409, IMG submission 130138) | Marine viral communities from the oligotrophic San Pedro Time Series (SPOT) site, San Pedro Channel, CA, USA - 32 SPOT_SRF_2012-05-30 | ecosystem: Environmental > Aquatic > Marine > Strait... | reverse complement strand
TTCATTTAACTAATGAATCTTTTGGGCAAAGCAAAGCAATTCATTCACCCGTAGATGAAACAATCAAAGATTCTCTAAGATACAACTATGGATCTTATGTTGAAAGCACCAATGAAAACACAGGAACATCTTCTGAAAAAAGAAGAGACAAATGGAATAATTGTGCTGAACAAGTTAGGGCTTTTCTAAGTCCTATAATTGATACCAGCGAGTACAAATGGTCATACCCAACCAATGGCATCCACGAGAGCATTGATTCGATGTGTAATTGGTTAGAAGAGTACCAAGTGTTCAAGGGAGAATATAGATACTCAACTTTTATAAAGACTCCTGTTAATATTGCTACGACTGTAGAAGATATTATGCCAGGTGTACCTTTGTATATGAGTAATCCTTTTAGTGCTACAGGAAACTTTGATCCAAGATATGAAGAAGTAATTAACAGTGACAAAGATGTTCCTGTGTATTTGGATCTAGCATTTGTAGGAACAACAGGTCCACACAAGATACCAGTAAACAAAAATGTAAAACAGATATTCTGGAGTGTGTCCAAACCTTATGGGCTTGGCTTGTTGAGAGCTGGAATAAGATTTAGCAGGAGAGAAGAACTGGTACAAAGAGAACTGCAAGGTGTAGGTTACTTCAATCACGCAATGATTGATGTGTTCAAGGCCGTCACACTGAATAGTGGTGTGTTTGACAAAAAACAAAAGTATAGTAAAATGCAAGAAGCTGTTTGTAAACAGTTTGACTTAACACCAAGTGATTCTTATTTGTTAGGTACTACTAGAGATGAAGCCTGGGATAGATTTAAAAGAGAAAATGGCATCAATAGAGTTTGCTTAACCACAGCATATGAATCTATAATTGCTGATGAACAGAAGCATAAGACTGTATGGCCGGTATTTTAAGGAGTAAATATAGTATATGGCAAAGAAAAAAACTACTAAAAATAAACTAAACAAAGCATTTAGCTACCTTGAATCGTTCAGTGATGATTTAAAAAATGTTATAATAAAGAAAACTAAAAAAAAGCAAGACAAACCGTTAAAGAAACTAAAGAAAATAACTGAAGAAAACAAAGCCTTTAATTGGTTTAGACTTCATCCGTAGACAGGAGTAATAGATGACAAACGATGAAATACAAAAGATTATAGATGAAAACAGAGTAGTACTTTTTATGAAAGGTACTAAGGACTTCCCACAATGTGGATTCTCAGGAATGGTTGCTGGCGTACTAAAAAAGTTTGAAGTTGACTATCTAGATGTAAACGTCCTAGATGATACCAACGGTAATTTAAGAGAAGAGATAAAAGCATTTAGTGATTGGCCAACTATACCACAACTTTATATTAATAAAGAGTTTGTTGGTGGTGCTGATATTATTAGAGAAATGGTTGGAGATGGTTCATTAGTTGAAATGCTAGAAGAACCAAAACCCGTAACAGGTTTTCCAGCAGATGCATTAGACAAACATCTAGTACAGCAAAGAGGCTTACCGGACAAGAATAAAAAATGAAGAAAATAGATTGGAAAGAAGTTTGGAACGAATCTAAGAAGTATGGCAACATAGAAGGTCCTGAAAAATGGGCTCTCATTGTTGTAGCAATCTTTATGCTTATTTTATTTCTTCCATACGTTTTTTAATAATGAAAATAGCTCTTACCGGACATACAAAAGGTATTGGTAAATCAATCTACGATTGGTTTTTTGGTGATCCTGAGATGACAGAAGAAGTATTAGGCTTCAGTAGATCAAACGGATATGACATCAAAAATAAATCTGATAGAGAAAAAATTATAAAAGAAGTTAGTGATTGCAACGTTTTTATTAACAATGCTCACGAAGAGTTTGCTCAGGTTCATATGTTAAATGAATTGTATAACAGTTGGAAAGAAACACAAGGCAAAATAATTATAAACATTGGAGTTGACTCTGTTCCTAGTGTTGCTTGGCAAGTTGTCCATAAAATGTATCCTGTAGAAAAAATGGCTCTGCATTCAGCTATCGATATACTGCAACAAGAGTCAGATAGATGTGTTAAAATAACTAACCTTGCGTTAGGACACGTCAACACAGAATTTAATGAAGACTATTTTGGAAGCAAGATACATCCAACAGAAGTTCCTAAAGCAATCGAGTGGATAGTATCAAGACAAGATGAAGTTAAGTCATTGGTAATAAGTCCGAAGCCGGGGAGATAAGAATGTCATTAGTATTCACACCGTTAGCTATCCCACCCATACCCAACAAACAAAAAATTATAGATAACTTTGTTGGTGCAGAAAAATACGTGTGGTGGAAAGAAGAAACACTACTAGGTGAAAAAGATTTTAGCAAACCATTAGGTCAACCTTATGATTGGAATGCTCACGCCAAAGAAAAATATCCTGAACTGATAGAATGGGTTAATAATTACTTTCCCTTTGAACATCTATTTTATGTAAGACTGGCTAGGTCAACTGGGAATGTTTCGGCTCACGTTGATGGTAACAAGGTTGAAGCACCACACTCACATCATATGACAATTACTCAAGAGATGCTTGATCATCAGATGGACAATGAACCCATAGGTTATAGATTTGTAGTAAGCGGATCACGTGATAGTTTGTATATGTGTAATGAATATGATTACAGCAAAGATATGAGCAAACAGCCAAAGCATTTTTGTACAATACCAGAAGACACAGATGGCTTCTTGATCAATAATTGCACACAGCCTCACGGTGTAGACGTGCAAGATGGTGTTGATGATGATCGTATTGTTGGCTTCTTATTAGGTAAAGTAAACATATCAGCACACGAACAGCTCATTGAAGCTAGTACAAATAAATATGCTACATATAAGGTACATAAAAATGAGCTACGAATATAGATTAAAAGCAATATTATTAGTCAATCACATACTAGCAATCACAGGACTATACGTCGCTGGGTTCTCGGGTTGGCTGTGGCTAACTTTAGCAGGTTGGATATTGTTTGGTAAAGTTGGTGGTGAGATAGGACTACACAGATATCTAGCACACCAGAGTTTTGAAACAGGACCATTGAGAAGAAAGATATTAGTATTCTTGAGTGCGTTCAACTGTTTCGGTAGTCCAGTATTGTGGTGTAGCATACACAGAAAACATCACGTAGTTCCTGATATGAAAGGTGACCCACACGGAGATCAAGCAGGTTGGAAAGTGTGGAGTACTTTCTGGGAGCCATTCCACATTGAAAGAAAATATGTAGTTGATCTAATACGTGATCCTTTCATTAAATTTATGCACACTCATTACTTAAAAATATTATTAGGTGTATATGGAGTACTTGCCATTATCGATTGGCGTATTCCTGTTTTCCTTATTTCACTTCCTGCTGTTATCACTTTCCATAGTGCTGGTGCTGTAAATGTATTATGCCACAAGTATGGTGAAAGGTTGTTTAACACTCCAGATAGAAGTACCAATAACCATATAGTAAACTTGCTAACTTTAGGTAGTGGGTTACACAATACACACCACGCAGAGCCAAAGAATTGGACCAATAAGAAACGTTGGTATGACTTAGATCTACCAGGGTTTATAATAAAATATTTCCTTATTAAAGCATCATAGAACCATTAACGTAAAGCACAATCCACAGGCACGACCATTTAAGTAATATTGCAATACAATAATTTTATATTACATTAGGGGAGGTAACCTTATGGACAATGAAAATAGATTAGACTCTATTGAAGAAAGATTAGATATGATCGAAAGCAAATTAGAAGAGCTTTTTGAACATTTAGATCTAACTTCAATGCACGACGAAGACTACGATAATGACTTCGAAGATGAAAACAATGATGAAATTTGTGACGATTGTTACGATGATCCTTGTGCTTGTCTACCTGAAGACTACGACTACGATGACGATGGTTCGGATGATGAAGATGAAGACGATGACTTTGATTCAGAAGATGATGAAGATGAAGACAATGACTTTGATTCAGACGAAGAATATGTAGACGAAAACGATTGGAATTCATCTGATGATGATGAAGACGATTTCGAATACGACGAAGACGAAGACGAAGACGAAGAAGAACACAAATATAATTAAAATTATGTATGTTTTATTGTAGCGGGTGCTATCCAGAACGGCCCCCGCTGGCAGTAACTAGGAAAAGATGATATTAAAAACAGAATATAAAAAACTCAAAGCATATTGGGACTACCAAAGGAAGGTAGAGTACAATAGAGAAATAATTTGGGACGATATCAATAGTGCTGAAGACACTTATCATATAGAATTACTTGACAAAGACGAACTGTTTGATTATATGTGGGGTGAAATTGAACCTGATGATTATGTTGATCCACCCAAAGCCTGGATTCCAATAAATGAAAAGTATCAAATTGAAGGCGAATTAGAACGAAAAAATAGCAAAAGGCGTAAATAAGAGTATATGGTAAAGAAGAAACAAACAATCGCGATACCTAAAGCTGTTCCTAGAAAACGTAAACCATCAAAGCCTAAACAAGCTGTTAGTATTTCTATTCCTAAAGCTGAAACTAAAAATATAATGGCAAAGAAAAGACCACAAAGAAGCAACAGAAAAGCAGAAAAACCAGCACAGAATTTCTCATCGGGTGATATGACAAACACTTCATTAGCTGATGCATTCGCAAAAGCTGGAATCACATTAGATAGTTTTAAAAAATAATTAATTTTCCTTAGACATCTTAAGCCAATGCTCGGCTGACTGCTGGAGATTTATTTTGTCAATAGGATCAACTGTCCTAGATGCTTTGTCTGATAATTCTTTGTACTTTGCAAACGCAGATTTGTTATAACTTGTAGTTACTGTTACTGTGTGGTTGTTGCTATTATTAGTTTTCTCTTTGCTATTCCATCTACGCCTGCCATAATAATTTTTTCTCATTACGGGTAGACCTGTTTTTAATTGTATTGGATCGTTGCTAAAAGTATTTATGAATTAAGAGAGTTTGCCACACTTGTTATTGAGGAGGTAACCATAATAGTACCAGGCAGTGGCCTCCTAACATTATTATAAAAGTATTTATTATCATAGTTGTTAACTATTGGAATCATAAGAAATCCGGGGGTACTAACACCCCAGGTGGTGGCTTTGACCCCATTGTATGACCCTTAAAACAAGTCTTTTTTATAGTAAAACGGCTACTCTTTCGAAGTAGCCGTTTATATTAGTGAATATTGCCTGAAGTACTGTTTTGCTATACTAACAAGGGAGAGTTTATTTTTTGTCGTCGATTTTAGGTTCTAAACTTTTGATATGATCATATAATTGTTTCCAATCCTTAGACCTTAAAACATCGTTTCTCTCGTAGTGTAAATTATATGAATGACTCATTAGAATCGGTTTAAGTCCTAAGACCAATCCGCTATTAACATTAAGTATTCTATCATCTACGTAGATCATTCCCGTTCCCTCAAATTGTTCTAGGATTTCTTTTTTAGGTTCACCCTGTGATACAAATATCATTGTACCAAAGCAATCCGTTGGAAAATAATCTTCTAAGTTTAGGTACCTGTAGTACTGGGCTATTGGCTTATCACTAAAGCTGGTAACACCAATAAATCTATAACCTTCGTTGTATAATTTATTAATGTAAACATCTGATTGTCCATATGGTAATAATGTGGAAGCTATCATATTGGTGTTGAACTCTTCTTTTTTAATAAGAGCTTCGTTGTAGTCTATTCCAAATTCTAAATGTATATCAGCATCGTGGTGTTTCATCTGCGTTGACATATAACCTTGCATCTCCATCCAGTTTACGAATGCAGAGTGCCAATCAAAAACAACGCCATCGATGTCGCATAAAATTACTTTGTTGTGATTAAACATATGATACCTCTCTCGTGTAAATATTTAAGGGGTATCACCTATAGGAAAACTAATACTATTTGTTTGAGATCAAAGAGGTAAGGAGAATAAAATCACGCCTTACGAATGTAATGAACGTGTTTTTTAAACAGATAAAAAAATTAATTTGCTCCGCAAGTATTTAAAAGAATTAGTAGTAAAAGAATAATGACGGCTGTTTTATACACTATTATCTTTTGCCAACTGCATCTAAGATAGCTTCTAGTTCTTCAAAGTCTTTTTCTTCTTCTGCGAATGAACGTTTGTGTGCAATCTTGATTGCTTTTGATAGTAAAGTTGGTTTGATGTCTAGTTCTTGTGCTACGGCTTTGATAGTATCATTTAGTCCACCTCTAAGGTCTTCCATTTCCTGAAGAACGTTTGAGCCCTCACTAATCAAAGTTACTAATTTATTTTTTTGTTCTGGTCCTATTGTAATTGACATTTTGTTATCTCCTTGTTGTTGTTATTATATAAGAAAGATTATTGCAAGTCAATATTAATCTTGGTCTTGTAATCTAGTATCTTCGATAGTATCAAATTTGTTGTCTTTTATAGCTTTTCTTTCTTCTGCTCTTTGATCTGAGAATGCTAAAAAAATTAATGCAACCATACATATCCAACCGATTTTACCTGAAATATCCATATACCGTTATTTATTAAGTCAAAATAATCAAGTCAAAAAAATAGGGTGGGTTTTTACGCCCACCCTATAATATTTGTTAAAGTGAATACTAACTTTACGAGTAATTAATTATTACTGTGCCGCTTTGTATTCTACTGAAACTGTACAAGCACCTGCTGTAGGAGTTGATGCTGTTGAACCATTACTTTGTAAGTAAGAAAGAGTCAACGTAGCGCCACCTGCCGTAGCCGTAGCCGCGTCCAAGTCAACAATGTATGAACCAACTGTACCTAAATCAGTATCATTAACACCTGCTAGGTCTGTTGTTCCGTCATTAATTTTCATTGATGAGAAAGAACCACCTGAGAATGCTTCTGTTACGTTGATTAAGATTCTAGTTACATAGTAAGTTGTTGATGCCGCGTTTGGCATAGTACCGATTGTGTTTGTAGAGTTACCATCATCTGCAACTGCTTTTCTGATGATTAAATCATCAACAGCAGATACAACATTGTCAAGTACCCATCTTCTAGTTACTAATGCATCGTCAACAGAGCCAACGTTACTTTCATAACCATTAGGAACTACAACTAAACCGTTACCTTTTGGAGTTAGTGCAACAGAAATGTTAGTGTCATCACCAGTTGCCGCCATAGTTGGATTTGCACCCGTAGCCGCGTTAGTGAATGAGTATTCGTTAACAGCCGAAGCCGCTTTTTCGAATAGTGCTATTTCGTTATCAGAAGAGTCAGTAATTTTTACTTTACCTTCTGAAGCACCACCAGTACCACCTTTAATTTGTACATCACCTGAATTGTGTGAGCCAGTACCGTTACCACCTTTGATAACAGCGTCGCCGGCGTCACTAGCCGATGCCGCACCACCTGAAACTGTTAATGACGTATCGTCATCACCAATAACTAATGCCGCACCACCTGATGAATCTTTAATTCTAACTCTACCACCTGAACCTTGTGATTGTAATACTAGGTCGATGTTAGCGTTTGAGTCATCTGGATCAATTGCGATAATTTCAACGTTTGAAGATGAATTTCTGATTTGCAATTTAGTATTGTCAGCGATGTTGGCTGTATCAGCCTCGATCACAACATTACCGTCTGTAGTGTCTCTTAAAGCATCTTGGTAAACATAAGAAACAGTTGTACCAGTTGATTTAAGAATTTTGTGTGCTGAACCAATCGTTACCTCTGTTACATCATTTGATGCACCACCAACAAGGATTGTACCTTGTGCGATTGAAGATAAGTCTTTGTTAGTACCACCATTCGCTAGGCCTAATGTGCCTGAGAATGTGTTAGAACCGAAAGCAATAGTTTTGTTAGTTAGAGTATCAGTTGAATCTCTTAATACTAATTGACCAGTTGCATTTGGTAATGTGATAGTTCTATCCGCAGTCGGATCTTCGATTGATAAAGTTGTTTCGTGTGCGTCAGCTGAAGCGCCTTCAAACACGAATGCGTTTTGTACGTTTACTTGAGTTGAATTAACTGAGTTAGTTGAACCCTGTACAGTTAAGTTTCCAGTAATTGTAGCATTACCAGAAAGTGTTGGGTTAGTAGGTATACCAATTGTTAAAGTAGTACCTGAGAATGAAGTTTCAATCTCGTTGGCTGTACCTGCAATTGTTAAAGTGTCAGAACCAAAAGTTACTGAACCTGAACCTGTGCCACCTGCAACAGTTGAAGCGATTGTGCTTGATGCTGTATCAACATAAGCCTTTGTCGCGGCGTCCTGTGCGTTTGATGGATCTGCAACACCAGTAATCGCCGCCGCACCCATTGCCGCACCGTTGAATGTTGGAGTATCACCTGTTCCTAAACCTAGTGATGTTCTAGCAGTTGCGCCTGACTCTAATACGAAAGCTGAACCATTACCTACGATGATACCACCGTCTGTTTTTGCTAAAGCCGAAATCGCATCTAAATCTGCGTCATATGCCTGTACGTCAGTACCGATCGCTAAACCTAAAGCTGTTCTGGCGCCAGAAGCAGATGTTCCGCCTGTACCACCATTAGCAATTGGTAATGTTCCTGACACTTGTGAAGCAAGTGCTAATGAACCACCAACGTTAGCTAAATCTAAGTTACCTTCGTTTACGTCAAATGTCATAGCTTTGATAGCCGCACCAGTACCGCCAGTGATTGTAACTCTTGAAGAGCCAGCATCAGTAACGTTACCTAATGAAGTTACACCAGTACCACCATTGCCTATTGCAAGTGTACCTGTTACGTCATTTGTCGAGTCTGATAAGTCGATTGTTACGTCTAATTTGCCGCCAGCGAAAGCTAATGCTGTGTCAGCCGCAAGGTCGATAGCCATATCGTTTGCGTTAGCAACGATACCATCACCACCGATAACGTCCAATGTATTACCAGTTTTAGTTAAACCAGTACCAGCTGTTAATAAACCAGCACCAGAGAATTGTGTGAAAGCGATCGATGTTGAACCAACAGTTATTGAACCGTTAGTTGATAACACGTGACCAGTATCACCGTTAGTTGTACCTTCTTCTACGAAAGTAAATGCGCCTGCTGTTACTTCTGCGTCAGCATCGAAGTCAGTTGCTCTTGTTGGGGCACCTGAAGCATTAACAGTATAGATACCGTTTTCCGAACCATCAGCTTGATCTTTGATCAAGATTCTGTCGTTTGTTGCTAAAGTTACGCCATCAATTGCATCACCGTTTGCAAAGTCTGAAGCTAGTGTTCCAGCGGCTGTAGTAGCGGCTCTTACAGAGTCTTTTACGTCTAGACCGTTTGCCGTCGCATCAACATATGATTTTGAAGCGGCGTCGTTTATGTCAGACGGTGTAGTTGCAACTCTAATGTTTGAAAGAGTAGAACCATCTGTAGTAAATTTGAAGAATGATGAACCTGTATCATAAATCAATCTACCACCAGATTTACCGAACTGAAGGTCTGCGTTAACACCCTTAAGGCCGTAGTTTTTTACGTTTGCCATTGATATTTCTCCTTTTTATAATCTATCAATTATTTTATTTGATTACTCAGGAGGGTCTTCCTCGTTGTTGTTTATGGACTTTGTTATACTGTTCGCGAGTGGATTTGACTCCACACAGTATAAGGGTCGTGTCCCCTTCGTTTGGTGGGACTTCAATTATATTTATATCGGTTATGAGTGAGTTTAATGTGTTTTTTACAATAAAGAGCAGGGTTTTTACACCCTGCCCTGAATTTATTTTAAGTTAAAGTATAACTCTATTAAGCAATACTTCCAAAGTCTGTAGAATCTACAGATGCTGTTGCTAAATCACCCATTGAGAATGAATTACCAAGCATCACGCCACGTTCCAGGCCAGCGCCTAAGTTAGGATAATTGTCAGCCGCCGAAGCGATTGAACCCCAATTAGTTAACTCAGTTAAGTCCACAACTTTTTTTACGTTCCAACTGTAAGTCAGACCGTTGTATGCTCCTAAAGTCATTTGAGATAAGTTAAAATATCTGAATGTATTTGCCATTGTCTATTTCTCCTGTTCTCTAAATTACATTAAGTTAACTGCGATTTCGATCGTACCCGATTCTCCGTTGAAGTCTTCTAAAGCTTTACCGATCATAGCACCGCCAACAAAAGCTGAAGCTTTTGCGTGACCGTTTGCCGCTGATACTAACATATCGCCTTTTTTGATTTCACCAGTAACTTTACAAGGTACTCTACCAGCTAATGCAACATATGGATGAGATGAATCGTCACCTGCATCTTTGTTCATCATAAATGCTGGAGCTGTAGATACAACACCTGCAACTCTAGTAGAAGCATCTTCGTTACTTGCTTCGATTTCGTTTTCGCCGCCAAACAATACTACCATACCAGCTTCGATTGGTGCACCTGAATGGTATCTCTCAGCCAAGTCAGCATATTGAGCCGCTGTAGCTGTACCAGTCATAGTTGCAACTCTTAAGTTTGCGTATGATGAGATTGTAGCGTTACCAACTGTAGTTCCATCTTCTGGAGTGGCAACAAACGCGAATTGGTCTGCTGACTCGTCCCAAAGGATAGCTTGGTTGGCATCTGCACCTCTTTCGAAAACGATACCTAAATCGTTTGCGTTAGAACCTGATGCGTTTTTTTGTAAGATGATCAAAGGATCATTTACTGTTAATGTTGATGAGTTTACAGATGTAGTTGTACCGTTAACTGTTAAGTCACCAGTTACTGTAATTGAACCTGCCGCTGTTACGTCGTCAGCAAAGTTAATTTTACCTGTACCAGTTGTTACTAGGTTTAGGTTTTCATCTGTTGCAACATTTGTAATTGTTGAACCATCTAATTTGATGTTTCCAGTTGTCCAATGTGATACTACTTTGTTAGATGCATTCAATTGGATGTCACCGTTAAATTCTAAGTTACCGCCAGCGGCACATTCGATTTTAAGGTCACCAGTTCCAGATGTGCTCATCTTTAGATCTTGGTTAACTGTAGTAGATACTGTGATAGTACCTGAATCGTCTTGAAGTACTTGTTTACCATTTACGTATAAAGATCCTGATGATACATACACGTCTTTCCATTGTGCGTTTGAGGCACCTAGGTCAAAACCTGTTGAACCATTAGAGTTTACAGTTGGTATAAGACCAGTTGATCCCATTTTAGCGATAGTTGTTCCCGCTACTGTGAAGTCAATTGTGTCTGAGTCTGAAGTTGTTTCTACTTTTACGTGAGTATCTGAGTCCGCATCAATGATAGCGTCTTCAGTGTTGGCAATCAACGCGGCTCTAGTTGCTAATTCTGTACCGCCTGCTGTTGAACCATCGTGTACGTGAATTGAAGAATTCGACGTGTTTACTGTGATCTCACCTGCCGCACCTGTGAAAGAACTATGCTCTGCTGTAGTACCTCTTCTTAATTGTACTGTATAATTTGGCATTTTTATTTGCTCCTCTATGCTTTCTATCCTAATCATAGGATAGATATATTATTTTATTTCGTTTACAAGTATACTTGTGAAGTCTCTCTCTGCTTTTTCTTGTTATTTCCTGGATGTCAGTTTCACAACTGTATTTAATTAAGTACGTGCTTTTTAAAGCACCCACTTAATTGGTTTTATTAACGAATAACAAGGAATGAAGGACATTCTCTTGCTTTTGTATTTAAAGGTTAAAGGGGTATCATAAAAAACTGTTGGAACAATATTTTTGATGTTTTTTTAATTAAAAATAGTGTAAATATTACTAGCATTACTTACCCTATGAGTGTATAATATAAAGTATGAAGAAAAAGATTAATCTAGTGTGGGATTCTTGGAGCAAGTCCAACAAACCTATGCCAAACGGCTTACACCACAAGTACAGAGATGAGTGGGAAACAAGATATAAGAACGAGTATGGTACGAATGTGCTGACTCGATTCATACCCTACGACAGATACCAGCTGGGATTCTTGCCTGTGCTACTAAAAGAGTGTGGAATAGAGTATAGAGATCTAAACATAAAACGTATGAACTATCAACTGATGTTCCAAGGAGACAACACAGTTGTAGGGGACTTTCCTAAAGCATCGAGTGTGGGTGTGGAAGACCAAGACTATTGGTTCGTGATGGAACCTAATCATATGGACATAAGTTTGATTACAGAAAATATGTTTGGTAACATCAGCGATGAAGCTTTAAAACTTATTAGAGAAAAGAAAATGAAACTAGTTTTCTATTATGCCTTTGAGGCATTTCCATTCCAGCAAGTAGACTGGATGAGAATACTGCAACGATCATTGGGTTGGTTGGGAATACCAAGCTCACAGTTTGTTTTGATATTTGGAGATTTAAACTTAGGTGAAAACTATCAACAGTATGTTACAACACAAGAGCAATATTATGGATACCCCTTCGAGAACTTGTTTGTGTTTGATCACTTTGGTTGGGAGTTCTTTGACTATCTTAAAAATTTTGTGATATCAGATCCAAAACAAACGGAAGTGTTGCCAGTAGCAGATGCTGTAAGAGATAAACAAAGACCACATAAGTTTCTATGTTTGAATGGCGGAGGGCGACCACATAGAAAATTCTTGCTTACTGAATTAAAAAGGCAAGGCATTCTCGATGAAGGACTATGGAGTTACCTAGACAAGTTTGATATCACTTATGATCCAGAAAAATTTTGTTGGAGGCCAATTCAAAAATTTACACAGGACACATCATTGTTAGAAATGATTGACTATCATAAGCAACACGGAAACAATATTAAAGAAAAACAATTAGATGTTGATGCTTCACAAGATGCTTGGCACAACAGAGGAATGACAGCACAGCATTATCAAGATACATATTTTAATATCGTTACTGAAACTTGGCCTGCTAATCCTAGTTTCTTTGTAACTGAAAAAATATACAAACCAATTGTAAACTTACAACCATTCGCTGTTTGTGGTTTACCTGGCGTACTAAAATATTTAAAAGAAAAAGGATTCCAAACATATGATTGTTGGTTCACTGAAGACTATGATAATGTTCAAGGTGATAAACAAAGAATGTTTTATCTATCAAGAGAATTGGAAAGAATTGCTAGGAAAGATAAAGCTGAGCTACACAAGATGTATAAAGACTCTTGGGAAAAGATCAAGTTCAATAGAGAACATTTTTTCAAATATGATCACACACAAGGATTCAAAGAATTAATAGAGGCAATAACAGAAATATGAAGTATACAATAAAAGATACAGGCGGAGAAGTTGTCAAGGAAGATGACAGATATGTTGTTAAAGACAACAAGATGTTGAATAATTTAGTTGTCAGTTCAACACAATTAAATCCTAACAAACAAACTTCAGGACACAATCACAAAGGACAGGAAGAAGTTTATTTCTTTGTGGAGGGCACAGGTACTATGTGGTTAGACGAAAAAGAAATGTCTGTCAAAAAAGGTGATGTTGTTTTAATAGAAGATGGAGTATTCCATAAAGTCAAAGCTGGCAATGATGGATTATATTTTGTTTGTGTATTTGATGGTAGGAGAAATCATTAATGATCATATGGGGAGTAACTGCACTAGGACACGATGGTGCCATTAGTGTAATCAAAGATAACAAAATTGTATTTGCTGGACACACAGAAAGATACACTAGAATAAAAAATGATCCAAACTTATGCCAAGAGATTGTTGATGAAGCTTTGAGCTATGGACATCCAAGTGAAATAGTTTGGTATGAAAAACCTTTGCTAAAGAAAACAAGACAGGCTTGGGCAGGACAATGGAAAGAAGTATTTGGAAAGAATACAATGCCAAAGAAATATCTTAAAAAGTTTGGCTTAGGCAAAATAAAAGTTAGTAATGTTAAACACCACGAAGCACACGCGGCCGCAGGTGCATTCACTAGTGGCTATGAAAGTGCCGCTGTTGTTGTATTAGATGCAATTGGTGAATGGAACTGTTGTACTATATGGAGATGGAAAAACAAACAATTACAATTAGTTGAAAGAAATAATTATCCACACAGCTTTGGTTTATTCTATTCGGCATTCACACAGAGGTGTGGACTCACACCCAATGAGGAAGAATATATTCTAATGGGTATGGCCGCATATGGTAAACCTATATACAAAGATAAGATATGGGATGATTACATCAATGATGATTTAACTTTCAAACAAAATTTACACGTTGGTGTCAGCAAAGATTATCTTCCTGATGCAGATGTAATGGACATCGCGGCAAGTGTGCAAGAGGTTGCTACTGAATTTATATTTGATTATGTTTCACGTGCTCTAGTTTTGGTAGGAGAAAGTAATTTAGTTTATATGGGAGGTGTTGCTTTGAATTGTGTCAGCAATACAAAACTATATGAACTCTGCGATAACATTTGGATTATGCCCAACCCAGGTGATGCAGGTAATAGTTTAGGGGCCGCACTTGCAAGGAACAATGACTATCGTGGTACAGCCGAATGGGAAGGACCTTTCCTAGGAACCAATATAGAAGGAAAATATCCCTGTGTTAGTATTGTACAAGAATTGTCCAAGAATAAAATATGTGGAGTTGCAAATGGTAGAGCAGAGTTTGGACCACGTGCATTGGGTAACAGAAGTTTGTTGGCAGACCCTAGGGGTGCTGAAGTCAAAGACAAAGTTAACGAAATTAAAAAACGACAGAAGTTTAGACCGTTTGCTCCGGCTATACTAGAAGAACACCTACAAGAATACTTTAACATACCAACTGACAAGACTCCCTATATGCAGTTTGTCGCTGAAGCAAGAATGAAAACAAAAAAAGAATTTCCAGCAATTGTACACGCAGATGGCACAGCAAGAGTTCAGTCTGTATCTAAAGAAGACAACTCAGGATTCAGAGAACTGTTAGAAATGTGGTATGCAAAAACAGGTTGTCCTATGTTATTGAATACGTCATTAAACATAAGAGGAGAACCATTAGTAAACACAGAAAAACACGCAAAGGACTTTGAAGATAAGTATAATGTAAAAGTGTTTACAAAGGAATAACAATAATGAAAGACTTCGAAAAATACATACCTAAACTACATAAAGATTATACTATTAGCGGAGACCTAGTAGTACAAGACGCTGACTATAAAATTTGGGATAACATAGACTTAAGAAATATGACCATTAGTAATGTTCTTTTAGAACCAGGTAAAAAAACTTACAGTCATCAACATCCATTCAATGATGAAATTTATATATTTCATTCAGGTCAAGGTCATATGATATTAACAAGAGTAGATGGTAAGGGAAATTTAAAAGAAGAAACAAAATTAAATGTTGAAGCTGGATCGATCATTCCAGTAAATGGAAAATACGAACATCAGACTTTCAATACAGGTGATACAAAATTACATTTTACAATGATCTATGATAACATAGGCAAGCCAACAGGTGATGAAGAAAATACTGAAGGCAAAAAGAAAATAGGAGAATAATTTTTATGAGAAAAAAAGTTGCAATGATTGGCGTAGGGAAATTAGGTGAGCCCTGTGCTGAAGCAATGAGTCAATACCACGACGTCGTGGGTTACGATGTCTTACCAAGAACACCAGCATTTCCAATGAAGTCTACAATAGCTGAAGCAGTTGAAGGTAGAGATTTTATTTTTATTGCGGCTCCTACTCCACACGATCCAAAGTATGATGGTAGAGCACCTACGGCACACTTGGATAACAAAGATTTTGATTACACTATCGTGAAAGAGATATTAGCTGAAACTAATAAACACGTTAACAAAAAACAAATCGTAATTTTAATTTCTACGGTACTACCTGGTACAGTTCGGAGAGAACTTGAACCTTTGATTACCAACGCGAGATTCATTTACAATCCTTATCTGATTGCTATGGGCACAGTCAAGTGGGATTTCTTAAATCCTGAGATGGTTATGATTGGTACTGACAATGGTAGTCATACTGGAGATGCAAAAGAGATAGTAGACTTTTATAAAACAATGATGCAAAACGATCCTAGATACATTGTAGGTACTTGGGACGAGTGTGAATGTATCAAAGTATTCTACAACACATTTATATCAGCAAAACTTTCTTTAGTTAATATGATTCAAGACGTTGCAGAAAAACAAGGAAACATTAATGTTGATGTCGTTACAAGAGCATTGGCACAGAGTGATCAAAGGATTATGGGACCTAAGTATATGACAGCAGGTATGGGCGATGGTGGTGCTTGTCACCCCAGAGATAATATTGCTCTAAGATATATGTCAGAAAAATTAGGACTAGGTTATGATTTGTTTGATGCAGTAATGAACGCAAGAGAAATACAAGCAAAAAATTTAGCAGACAAGTTAGTCAGCTATGGCAATCCAGTCATTATCGTTGGACTGGCTTACAAGCCAAACGTAAAATATGTTGACGGTTCGTACTCAATGTTAGTGGGACACTATGTCAAAGAAGCAGGACAGAAACTATTCTATCACGATCCTTTATGTGGAGAGAATGGTCCTGAGACAGATGGTCCATACACTTATCTTATTGCACACGACCCGGACACAGCTTTCTTGTTGAGCAAGAGACCAACAGAAGGTGAAGACATCACAATCAAGTTTTTAAAAGGTTCTACTATTGTTGATCCTTGGAGAAGATTATATGATGTGGATGGTTGTAAAGTTGTACACTATGGCAACACAAGACAATCAGAAGCTGAAGTACTCCAATTGAAGGCAGTAGATGGATTTAAGTAATTTACTAAACAGTGAATGGTTCTTTCATTTCAATAACGCATTCGCCATCATCGGATCACTGATCACAGTTTCATTGGTCGCAGGCAAAACAAACAAGCAACGTTGGTGGGGCTTCTTGGTAGCTGTACTAATATCTCCGTCATTCTTTTACATAGGCTGGGTGTCAGGTGCTTGGGCGATCGTGCTACTTTCCGCATACAGGTTCATTGAATCGTTTAGGGGTATGCGTAACAACAGATACAAAAAGTAATCTCTTAAATACTATAAAGAAAGCAGTGAAATGAAACAGTTTATCCTATATCTAGTTGTGGCACCATTACTCATAATGGGCACCGTACTGTATTTCTGGTTTGCTAAAGACAAGAGACCCGCACACTATTGGTGGAATTCTGACAGAGAAACTTATGTTATGTTCAGTACGGTACAGCAACATCACAGAGGTTCCATAGAAGTCAGAAGCAAGGGCAAAGACTTCTTCAAGCCCGGTGTGCCATTCAAAGGACAATGGCTGATATGGAACAACAGCTTCTTTGAGAAGAAGTTCAGGGTGCATCTATGGATATACAACAAGAAGTTCCAACGTTGGACCAAGTACACGTTGAAAGACCAGGAACACATCATAACACTAGCACCAATGGAAGACATACTGATAAGCACCATAGGATACATAGATCCGGACGTTATGGCCTTTGAAAGATGGACATATGAGCAGTCAGCCAAGAAGAACAACGTGGGATTCAAGCACTTGCCCAATTCAAGATCGGTCACAATAAACATCGTGATCAGCGATCCAGACAAGCCAGCTCCTACATTCTCAAAAAAAAAGATCGTGAAAAAGAATGCAACGAACGCCTGGATGGGCGATCCTCTTGTGGACCCGGGACTGCGGGTTGGTGAGTTGCCAGAAGATGACGACGATTATCCAATCACGACGGACGAGCCAGCATACCAATCGCGACCACCAGAACCACAGCACTATCCGAACGCAGTAGACAATCAGTAACAATGTTAGATCGAAAAATAATAAAGAAAATCATCACTGATCACGGAAAAAAGTTACGGCCTAAATCGTATCAACAGTTAAACAATCCTGATAGTCTACAACAGTTATGGGGACTATACAAATACATAGCTAGAGAAAACAAAGCAATTGATGTTATAGAGTGTGGTTGTAGTTGGGGACAAAATGCATATATAGAACTTACTAGATCTACTAATAGCGAATGCTACTACCCTATTAAAAGCTGGACTGGATATGAATGCGAATCAACAAACTGTGACATTATCGATGAAGTGTTTAATCAATTAAAAAGTCGTAATTACACAGGACCAACACCTAAATTTATACATTCAGCAATATCAGGTTCACGTGCTAAAACAGTAAAACTAATTCATAGCTTTAAGAACGCCACCGACGATCATACAATTGCAACACAAGAAGATGCTTTATTAGATCGTATATTTTCTAGACATCCAGCACCAAACAAAGATCACGTACCTAATACACACTACAAAAAATTACCCAAATGTGATTTGCTTATTGTAGATATAGAAGGTATAGAATCACAAATAGACTTTAGTAAAATAGATGCACACTATTATCACGTAGAAACACACCATCCGGATATTACAACAAAGCTCAAAGAACAAGTAGCTTCCAGCAAACTTTTTAAATTGTTAGATGTACATCTATGTCATAAGCACAATAAACATCTACGTAGACCAGGCACATCAGACGCCATTATATCATTTAAACGTATCAGTCGCGATTCTCCTCGACAGCTATTCCAAAAAAGAGTTAAACGAAATTAAGAGAGAGAACTCGTATTTCGGCCTCTCGGCGGCTATCAGGGATAGTGATCCTATAGTTACGGGTCGAGCCAATTCAACGGTAGCACAAAGATTGTTTAATCCCTAGCAATCTAGTAGACCGTCACAGGGGCTCTCAAGAATACATCTACCGTAGGGGTACCAACTAGATTCCATCGATTAGGGCTAACGTTACCACAGTCCACAAGGTACTGATACCATAAGCCCAAAGTAACACAAAGGTAGGTGCAAGGTAGCAACAGGGTCTCTGTATGCTAGACTATTCTAGACAGCCTCTAGACGGTGGTGATAGTACGCTCAGGAGGGCGTGGATCTTTCCCGCACAAAAAAAAGCGGCTCACATACATAGCTCTCTGACTAACTGTCCCACCTGGTCAGTATTAAGATAAATTTCTTGACTACTCTATTGGCAGTCTTAAAACTACCATCCCCATTATCTAAAACATTTAATCGTGGCTTCATAGTTCTAGTGTCAAGCAAGTAGTCATAATTTTGATTGTTTCCTGATGCGTGGATATAACTTCTATTCCAACAAACTACACTACCAGTGATGTTTTCAAACACATAAGGCTTTCCTACAGTATTTGATTGCATAAGTGTACAATGAGAAACTACTTCCTGTTCCTTGTCACTGTAACTATAATTAGGGTCTTCGAGTACATCTATATTGTTGGTTAAATCCTTTGATAAATCTTTTTTTACAGCATTCCATACCACTGTACTTGCTATGAGTCCACTTGTTAATGGTACAAGTATACTGTATGCTGGAGACTTGTCAAAGTCTTTGTGTGTAGGATCAACATCAACGTGTTCGCCCATTGGCATCATTGAATTGGAAAACACACCGTAAGTAGGATACATTGTTCCTGTTTCTTTTTCTAATTTATCTTTTACCATACCATACACTTCGTTCATTATATCTTCGGGCATATCTCTTTCTGTTGACGATCCCAGTGATTGGCCACGGTCTGTGTAATTCTTCTTATGGAAGTCACCTTGTAGGTTATCGCCGAGACTAGATAGATATTCGAGTTGTTGTGGATTTATTATGTTTTGTAAGGAAAAGAATGGTTTCATAATATTATTTAAACGGTTTTTAAAAGTATTAAATACTATTATGAAGTGGACATTAAAAGCAAGAAAGCTCTGGTATAAGTTAACAGGAGATCCAGTTTGGTTGCATACTAAATGTGTAAACAAGAAAGCATTTCCTCACAACATAAACTCAAAGCCAGATGATCATTTCCATAAACCATTTTGGGTTATTGGATATCATTGTCCACATTGTGAAGTTAACATCGAAGATGAAGACTACTACTGTAATAGGCCTGCAGGGCAATACACCTTGCATAAACTAGACCCAGTAAATTATAATATGTTTAGTAGATTCGACATTGACGATCGTTAATCATATATGTTAGTATAAGGTTGAAATGGACAAAGACTTAAAATATTCTGAATATGACTTTAAAACAATACCGTTTGATGACTTGAAAAGAGTTGGACAACGTACTATGTTGTATAGAGATATGTTCACTGTAAGCTGGCTGTTAGGTCGGTTCTGCAATTATAAATGTAGCTATTGTTGGCCTTACGCAAGATCAGATAGAAAAGATCACAGGCCAACAGAGTTATGTCTTGCAACTATCGATGAGATAAAACGTCAGGCAAGAGAAAGAGGTTTCAACAGTTTCCATTTTAGTCTGTCAGGTGGAGAGCCTACATTCCATCCTGGATACTTAGATATACTAAAACATCTTGCAGACGATACACCAGATACAAATTACACGTCAGTTCATATGACAAGTAATTGTAGCAGAAATATGAAATGGTTTGAACAATATGTACAAGCAGTCGCACCGTTCCATAGAGCCAGTATCACGGCTTCTTACCATAGGGAACACGTTAACACACAAGAAAAGAGATCACAGTTTGCAGACAAGTTATGCTTCGCACAAGAACACGATGTACAAGTCACAATCAACCAAGTTATGGTCCCACAATGGTTCGATGAACTATATGAAGAATCATTATACTTCCACAACAGAGGTATTAACGTTACGCTCAAACCTATGTCAGATCCTACAGCATCAAAAGTCGTACACGGCTACACAGAAGAGATGCTTGAAAAATTATACAACGGAATGCCACAACGTGGTTTCACAGAAAAGAAAAACAAACACGTTGAAAGACCGAAGCCTACATTCAAAGTTGATGAAGAAGAAACATTAAGAAAAGAAACCTATCAAGAAGGTGTACCACAGCATTTTCAAGTTGAATTCAAAGACTCTAAAAACAAATCTTGGTTTATGGATCAAGCAGAAAGATTTAATGCGTTCAACTTCAACAAGTTCAGTGGTTGGGAATGCTCTTCAGGTTACAGATCAATCATTATCAGAGAACCAGATGGTAGCATAAAAAGAAGTTACAGTTGCCACGATGAGCCTCTAGGTAACATAGAAACAGGGTTTAAACTGTTTGACAAACCAAAAAATTGTATATCACCAACCTGTGTTTCATCAGCAGATTCAAAAATTCCAAAGAGAGCTCCTGGTACTCAACTTCCATTGTATCCAGGTGATAGGTCATATGAGCAAGAAGCCAAACTATCTAAAGATATCTAATCTAAAAGCGAAACCAAAATGTATGGCTCCGTGGACTCAACTATGGGCTAAAGTTTTACCACAAGGATATGTAATAAAACCTTGCTGTGTATACGAGGATGAGTTCCATACTGATAACATAGATGAATACCTAAATAGTGATGAACTCAAACAACTCACAGAAACTTTAGAGAAAGGAGAATTACCACCTAGTTGCTGGAGGTGTACCAATGGCGATAATGAATGGCAGACCTTTGAGAATGAAATACAGAGAATAAAAGTTCAGAGTCATAAAGAAGTTAATGGCAATGGCTATCAAGATTACGATGTCGATGCTTTGACAAAGATAATGAAAGATGATGATGACAAATTCACAATGTTGGATATACGTCCTGGCAATCTATGTAACTTAAAATGTAGAACTTGTAATGCCACAAGCAGTACTGAGATTGCAAAAGAACATATTGTAATGAAGAAAGACAAAGAGTTTATAAAAAAATTAACAGAACTCAACACAGATGACACACAACCACACCTATTGAGCAGACCAGAAAAATATTTTGAAAAATATGCAGACCATAATTACTCACAATCAGATGAACACAAGAAAAGAATTCATAAGCTTTTTGATTATGCAAATATACGTAGAGTTAAACTGTTAGGTGGAGAGCCCAGCATTGATCCTGCAATTATTTCAATTATGAAAAAACTAATCAATGATGGCTACGATAAAAACAATCATTTTAGATTACAAATTGTAACTAATATGACCAACGTCAATAAGGTATGGAAAGATTATTTCAGTAAGTTAAATACTAGAGTGACTGCGAGTGTCGATGGTGCTGGAAGATCATTTGAGTATATAAGATATCCTGCTAAATGGAAAACAATCGAAAAGAACATAAAGTCATTAAGTAAAGATGAATTCAAAGAATGTAGGCCTGTCACCCTGGCAATGAATATAGTTATGAGTAACATCTTATATTTAGATATAAAGAACTGGGCTCCTAAACTGCAGAAGTTACAGAATGAGACATCGAACTTTACTATTAATTTTATCGAATGTACTTTTCCTAAGCATCTGAACGTTGACATAATACCTCAAAAATATAAAAAGCTGATAATAAAAGATATAGATGATCTAATGAACAAAGTTAACAATGATGGTAAATCTTTTTTCAACAGTAGAATGATATCATTATTAGCAAGAGCTAAACGAGAAGTAAGTAGATCACTGTTCCGACAAAATAACATAGATTTATTAGAATCCTTTTTTATGATAATGATGAAACAAGATGAACTGAGAAACCAAAATATATTTGATATAAATTATACTAAACAAATGTATGATGAATATATGGTTGACCTGCCAAAGAAAATATAGTAAAGTAGTGTTATGGCAAAAATAGATAATGTTGTTGAAAGCATAGAAGAAACCAAAGATCAGATCGAAGAAACTGGAAAAGATGTATCCAACAACGTTGAACAACTCAATACTATCCTAGATGTTTACCAACCAATAGTGGAAAAGTTAACCAGTTGGATTGGATATGGACTAGTTTTTATTGGATTATTACTATTAGTTAATGTGATACTGATAATGTACCTAGTTATTAGAAAATAACCCCTTTTAAAAGCTCATATCCTTCTTGTAATGGTGGTTTAGACTGTTATAGTACGTGTGAACTAAAGAATTAACGTAGCACTTAAAAAGCCCTTAAAACCGCTTTAATAAGCTCTTAACATTTAATGAAACAATACTCTGCAATAACTCTATGTTGATATAGATTTCAACGTCTTTGGTGTTTTCCCAAAGTTTGGCTATTTCATTGGCGTCAACTACTCCCGTCTTAGGAACAATGCCTTTTAATTCTTGGTACTGTAATGATTTTGTTGTTCCATCATTGTAGAACACTTTGACTTCTGATACGAACTTGACAGGAATTTCCTGAGGGAATATCTCAGTGAGCAACCTGTCAAAATCGCTATGTTCAAATTCTGGTTTATGTGCTTTAAACTTCCTAGCCATCTTACCAGTATTTATTAAAACATTAAGCTTTCGTTTCAGCTTCACTTAATGGAGATGCTGGTGCATCTTTCTTAGGTCTACCTCTTGGTCTTTTGGTAGCGTCATTAATGCCCGGAAACAATTGTTCTGCTTCAGCTCTTTTTTGTCTAGCATCTTCTTCCATAAGTTGTGCTTGAATAATTAAGTTCCTAGCCTGCATTGGTATTTCATTAACCATTGCTCCACCTTCACCACCTTCATTTGGTCTACCAGTGACTTCTTCTGCTTTTGTTCTTGCATCACCTACCGCTTTGTTAAAGTCTGCTAGGCTTACTTCTTGTCCTGGTTGTGGTGTTAGTATTACATCCTCAACGTTTACTTTTTTTAGTTTTTTCATTGAGTGTAAAGAATTTAAAATGTTTTTACCATCAAAGAATAATTTACTATTCAATACTGTGTATAGATCATTTGTTTGTTGAGCTTCTGAACTTTCAGTTGCACCCATCAACCCATCGTGATATCTATCTACTAGTGATTCAGTTTCAACTACTAACGCACTACTGGCGTCATCTGGTAGCTGTCTGAATACTACGACATATTTTCTTTTTGATTTGGCGTCGTGACCAACGTGTCTTAATTCACTCATTTGGTTACTCCTTGCTTTCTACTGCTGGTGCTTCTGCTGGTGCTTCTGCTGGTGCATCTGCTTCAGCTGAACCTTCAGCTTCTTTTTTTGCTTTTTCTTGTTCTGCTAGTACACGCAAGAACGAGCCTAGTTTGTCAGCTATCGATCCTACCTGTGTTAATTCGTTTGCTCTGAAGGCTCCTCTTGAACTTGCTAGATCAATAATGTTTAAGATCGTTTGCAAGTCTACAATTTGAATACCAGTTGGTTGTTGTGTGTTGGCTGGCATTTCAGCTGGAGCGTCAGTTGAAACTTGTTTATCATTTACTTCAGTCATAATTTGTTATCTCCTTAATATTCTTATTATATTAAAACTAATGTTAATATGTCAATAGTATTTATGATATTAAAGATCTTTATGCTATTTTGATAAGTTTTTCGGGCCAATTTAAGTAATTGTTCCAATTAGGGTCAGAAATTACTATAGGAAAGCGTCTTCTCTTGTTTTCTAGTTCATAGTAATGAGGCTTATAAGGTTCTTTAGCAGGCCTTAACTTTTTGCTACCTTTTTGTACGTTACACGGGCTACAAGCAGTTACGATATTGTTCCACGCACTTGGACCACCTTTGCTCCTAGGTATGACGTGATCAAGTGTAGCAGAGCTTTTATCAACTTCACATCCACAATACTGACAGCTGAAAAGATCTCTTAAGTGTATGTTACCACGAGTGAACTTTGGTTCTTGCTCTTGCCTGTAATATTTGTTTAAGATCATTATTGATGGTACTTGTATAGTCATACTAGGTGAGTGTATATTCCAATCAGTGTGATATTCTAAAGGTTTGGCTTTCTGCAGGAACATCAGTTTAACAGAGATGTGCCAATGCACAGCCGACAATGGATTCAGACTAAGAGGTTTTCCGTTGGCATTTAAAATTAATGTATTGGGCATTACAAGTGTATTTAATATTTTTACTAAAAAACCTTAACAACGTGGTTATCTTTTATTAAAACTTCTTTAAATAATAATATGAAATACATTTTAACATTTATATTTTGTTTGTTCCTCTCTTTTGGTGCTTATGCAAACGAAACTGTAACACCAGAAGAACCCAAAGAATATAAGTCGTTAAAAGATAGACCTGATGCAGTACATCAGCTTCGTGAATTAAAAAGTTGTACAATAACTTATTTCAACATAGGTGTTTATGCTAACCTTGGTGGAAGTATAATTGAATTAATTGAAGGAGACGAAGCTACTAGAGAGAAGTTTAAATTGATCTTCCAAAGAGCTAATGAACAACACAACAAGCTACAAGAAGAACTAAACAATCTCGTTGATTGGTTGCTTAAAGGTGATTACCATCCAATGGAAATAAAATTAATCCTTGATGATGCACAAAACACAATGCTAGGAACCATTACTATGATGATGCAAGATGTAATGGCTGACCCATCTAGAACAAATGATATGTTAAGAATAATGATGACGGGCACTAACAAATGTGATGAAGAGTTCCTTAAATAAATACTAGCAGTAAGGAACAATAATGAAAAAAACTATCGCTATCACAGGTACGACTCGCGGAATTGGGAAAGCCATATCTGATCTATTAGAAGAAGAAGGACATAATGTTATTTCTCTGATGAGGTCTACTGGTTTTGATCTTAGATTACCTTGGGATCAACTAGAGCATAAACTTTATCCTGCAATCAAACACGCAGATATTTTTATCAATAATGCTCATTACCAATTCACCCAAGTAAACATTCTACAACATTTATTTCTAAATTGGAAGAATCAAGATGATAAAACAATAATCAACCTTTCATCAACTGCTGGAGATAAAAGACAAGACACTAAAGGTAAATGGGCCAACTATCAAATACAAAAGATTGCACTTGACGAAGCCTGTAAACAACTAGAAGGAATGGGTAAATGCAAAGTAACAAATATAAGACCCGGCTGGGTTGATACTGATGCACTAGAAGGAATACAAAAACCAATTGGTATAACTATTCTTAAACCAAAAGATATTGCTAGAACTGTTTTATATGTTATTAATCAACCCACTGAAATACATATTAAAAACATATCCATAGAGCCTTGGTACAAAAAAAGTAAGTAGTTATATAAAAATCTTACCTCTTAAATAATTGCACGAGAGAGGTAGCAATGAAGAATCCATTTATCAAACATCCATCAAGCATAAACGAAACTTATCTTACGCACTTGATACACGCATTAGGATATTCTGCACTCTTCCTATTCCTTGCTATCATTACTTTTATACATTCCTTCTTCCCATTTTTGTTCGTAAATACAGCTAGTACTATTATAAAAAAGCTAAACAAACATCTGGAAAGCAGGTTATCTAAAAGTGACTAAAAAATATTGCCCATTACCATTTATGCATTCTCACGCCGATGTGAGTGGCAAATATAAGCCTTGCTGTAATGCTGATATAGATTACGAAGAAGTATTTACAGAAAAAGAGTACAGTCTTTCTGAATGGTTCCATCATCCTAAAATGGATAAACTAAGAAGTGATTTGCTTAATGAAATAGAAAATCCAATGTGTTCTATTTGTTGGGATCAAGAAAGAATAGGTACTGATAGAAGTTTCAGAGAAGGTTACGTGAGTAGATTTAAAAACGATAATGTTGATACAAAAAATCCAAAAATAACTTATCTTGATCTTAAACTATCAAATGAATGTAACCTAGGCTGTAGAATGTGTAACTATGCAGAATCAACACAGATATACAAAGATATGTTAGTAATGGAACAACAAGGAATGATACTACCATTGCAATGGGAAAGAAGTCCAAGGTTTGAAAGTATTGTGTTAGATAAAAACAAATCTAATATGTTTCACAATAGGCCACAGAATGTCCAAGATGATATCTTTAAACTATTACCTGATATAAAATATCTAAAAGTTACAGGTGGAGAGCCTACTATTACGAAAGAGTTTTTTGATTTAGTTAACTATACAGTTGAAAAAGGTTATGCAAAGAATATTATAATGTCTATCACAACAAATGGAACAAGACTTACTCCTCAATTCATAGAGAAACTAAAACCTTTTAAAAAGATAAGAATCAATGTTAGTGTTGATGGCTGGGGACCAAACTATGAATATATTAGATATCCTATGACTTGGAAGATATTTGATAAAAGAATGCGATCATTGTCTGCTGACATTAACAGTAATGACAGTAATGTTGCTTCCGTTGACTTTACAATCTGTGCTCAAATGCAAAATATAGAATACCTGCATACACTAGAAAATTACATATGGCAAACATTCGAAGGTAATGATAGTGTAGGTGCTCAAATACAAACAAACATTAGACCATTTAATAGTTCAAATGATTTAAGATATTTGCCAAAATATATTTTACAACAAGCTCTAACAGATAGTAGAGCAATTAATAGTAAAACAAAATACCACTCAGACATATATCATTCTACACTAAAAGATGTAATTTCAAATTACGGTTCAGAAGAGATGTCGTTCTTTAAGAAGACTGATTCATTAAAAGTTATGTTACGTGACTTATTAAATATAGATAAAATTAGAAATCAAGACTATAGAGTTGGGCTAGGTAAGGAAACCGGTATGTGGATCGACCAGCTGGCTGGAAAATATAGAGGTAGTGAAGGACTCGAGAATGTATAATATTAATGAATCATTTTCATTTCATATGGAGCTTACTGATAAGTGTAATGCTCGTTGTGTTCAATGTGAGAGAAACTTCATAGATAAAGATGGCGAGTTGAAAGAAAGACCAGAACTTCTTTTAACTGAAATTAGTATCGACCAGTATAAAAAAATATTTAAAAACTATCAAAAGCAAACATATCATCTAACGTTCTGTGGAAATACCGGAGATCCTCTTTTTGTTAAAGACATACTTGAAATTACTGAATACAGTATTACAAATGTAATGAGTGAAGGTTATAGTAAATTACAAATTTATACCAATGGTGGTTATAGATCTAAAGAATGGTGGAGTAATTATGGAAAGCTATTAAAAAATGTAAACCATATGATAATATTTGCAATAGATGGATTAGAAGACACACATCATTTATACAGAGTAAACACTAGATATGATAGAGTTATAGAAAATGCAAGAGCTTTCATTGATGCTGGAGGTGTTGCCGAATGGTCATTTATTCGATTTGGTCATAATCAACATCAAGAAGATGAAGCAAAGAAAAGAGCAAAGCAATTAGGATTCAAATCCTTTACTGCATCAAACAGTGAAAGATTCCATAGAGAGAAAAAAATTGATTACAAATGGAAAGGAGATCTATATTCAATATCTAGATATGATCCAACAGTTTTAAAAACTTTAAATGCTGATGAAAAGAAAGCCATACAAACAAATAAACAACTACAAACAAATTCAGAAAATTATTGGAAAGATGTAGAAAAGAGTAGGCTGGAAAGTTCTATGCAAATCAACTGCTACACAGAAAAAAAGAATGAATTGTACATTGATTCTAGAGGTTACGTATATCCTTGTTGTTGGGTTGGACATTATGAATATATGAAATTGGTAGGAATTGATGACGCTTGGAATCCACAAATAGATGGTAGAACATTTACTAGTTCTTGGGATAAAGATTTTAGAGAAATACTAAAAGAAGATTGGTTCGAACATCAACTACCTGAAAGTTGGGAAACTGATCCTTGCCATATTTGTGCTAGGCATTGTGGTAAAAACATAATGAAAACTATCAGGCATACTTCACAGATATAAATACTCCTAAAGGAATTTATGAAAAAAGACATACATCCAGACTATCACGAAATCACAGTACAGAGAAGTGATGGGTCTACATTTAAAACAAAAAGCACTTGGGGTAAAGCCGGCGACACGATGAAGTTAGAGATCGATCCTACTTCACATCCTGCGTGGACTGGTAAAGCAAAGAGAACTAGTTCAAAAGGTAGAGTGGCTGACTTTCAATCTAGATACGGAAATATATTTTCTAAAAAATCTTAAGATTGATTTAATATATTGATCGTATGATCTATTTCGTAGATCTCTGATTCAATATTAGTTCTTTGCGATTCATCGTTAGTAAATTCCAACTTGTCCTGCAATACTATTTTCTGTCTTTCAAGATCTCTTATAGTGTGTTTCTTATATGTACTCATTGTTTTTCTCCTGTTGTTGCTCTTGATGTTTTATTGATCCAAGCATAGCCTGGAAATCCTTTTACTGGCGTTAAACTTATTTTGTTTTTCTTGAAGTCACCTTTCTTGTGTCCTTTGTAACTGTGGCATATCTTACACAAGGTTTGAACATTTTTAATTGTGTTATTTTCTCTATCTCCGTCTATGTGATCTAGTTCTAATGCTCCACTATAAGGAATATGAGCTGTACATATATAACCAAATCTTCCATCGATGTTTTCACAGTGATCTTTTTTAACCTGCTTTACACCTTCCATCAACGGGATGGCACCATATGAAGCTCTGTGGCATTTATCACACACAGGTCTCCAACGTTTTGTGCCATCAACATTGGTACGAGAATAAGTCACTTTCCTATCACAGTTGATGTTGATACATTGTGGTTGCATTATTGAACCCTGTAAAATTTGTTTTGATCCAATGAAGCAAAAAGTTGTTCTTCGAGATGTTCTCTCCATTCTTTTGTTATTCCATAGTAGGCAGGAATGTCACAACCATCTGATGGGTAGTGTGAATAGAATAGTTCATTGACCTTTTTAGTCAATCCCATCTCATAGAGCTTCTCTACTTGTTGCTTGATTTGTTTCTGTTGCTGACTTCCAGCTTTATAGAATTTAGGATCATCACTATAATTAAATGTCCAGTCGTGTGTTTGAAGTTGGTGTTCTAATGTTTCTAAAGTAATTACTTTAGCCATTTGATTCTCCAATATCAAATGCATACTGATCCCAAGGTTCAGTGTTTGTTGCTTTCAACTTGCTAACTCCTATCGTAGAATTAAAGTTTGATTCCAATGTTGTTTTAATTGTATTTGCAACATCAGATGTAATACCATCACACCAAACAGTTCCATATTCAAACCAAGGATTGATCTGTTCGTTGTGTGCTATTGCAACTTCGTATTTGATATTGTCTAATACTCTTTTTTCAGTTCCCATTATGCGTCCTCCTCATAGTGACAAGTTTGTCCAAAAGGTGCTTCTAAGTTCTTATCGTGATGGCTATGTATAACCCATAACGTATCACAATAATTTTCATCACCCCACTTACCAAATGGATATCCATCTGTAAATACTATTAACTTCTTAGGCTCTATACCTTCAGCTTTCATAAACTCCCAATTAGCCATAAAGTCAGTTCCACCATAACCACCAAGTTGATAATCTGCTAGATCTTTATCTGGTGTGAACATTTCAGGATTATGAACTTCTGTATCAAAACACCACACTTGGATTTTGTAATCTGTGTATTGGCTCATAATACCTTGTACTTCACTTAAGAAAGTTTTTAATTGTTTATCGCTAATACTACCTGATGTGTCAATTGCTACACAAACATCTACCGTAGTATCATTCTTTAATCCAGGTAATATTGCATCAACGTCCCAAGCTTTTCTACTTGGCTTCATCCAAGTAAAGTCATTTTTAATAACACTTGTGATCTGTTGATCCAACATAGTTCTCCAGTCCATTTTAGGTTCTGTAAGATCTTTGATTAATCTTTTAACACCACCCGGAACATTACCAGCACCTGCCACCTGTGCGGCCTGTAGTACTGCATTCTTAATTTCATCTTTCAGTTGTTCTCTTTCTTCTTTAGAAAGTGGTACTGGACCTTTGTCTTTGCCTTTACCATCTTCATCTCCGCCAGCCCCATCATTTTTCTTTTTAGCATTATCTAACAATTCGTCTATGTGCATATCCAAAGTCTTTTGAACTTTCTTCTGTTTAGTAAACAAATCATTATAAATTTCATCTGTGTAATTTTCGTTATACTTGTCATCATATAAACCTACTGGAGGCATTCTACCAATATGTTGAGCTTTTAGATCTCTGTTAATAACATAGTCACCTGCCATATTCCAATAGTCGGCTTGTCTGCTACCACGTCTTTCCATATGATCATAAACACAATGAAGTACTTCGTGTGCGATAATAAAATCTAATTCTGGATCTTCAAATGCACCCAAGAAGTCTTTGTTGTAATATAAATGTTTGCCATCTGTCGCCGCCGTTGGGCACCAGTCTGTTGCGTCTTTAATAAGAAGTCTTGTAGCAAGGTTACCAAAGAAAGGGTGGTTAAGAAGAAGTCTAACCCTTGATTGTACTATTCTTTTCTTAACAACTTCTGCATCGAACTCTTGTTTCTTTTCTACTTTTTGTGTCGTTTTAAATGTCATAATAACCTACCAAACTACTGGACCAACAAGTCCACCTATAATTGCTAATACTGTAAAGAATCCAACCCAACCTAGGATGTATCCCGTGTAGTATCCTAATATTATTTTTAAAATGTTTTTCATCATATGCTCTATCTCCTCTTTATATTATTATAATAGCATATTTTCCAGATCTGTCAACCGCTTAAAACACATTAAAATAAGGGTTTTCTGCTTGTTTTCCGTAGTTTAGCTCTTCGATTTGTGCTAATTTTCGCTCTTTTTTAAGCTCTTCTATGGAGAAAATGGAACGAAGGACTTTGCCCAATTCCAAAAGATCCCTTTTCTTTCCAGCATATATCTTGTCACCACACATATACACCCAGGATTTTATATTGGCACTAGCCCAATTTTCATCAATTTGTTTTTCTAATTCATCAGTGTATCTGGTATTTGTTATTTCCATTTCGTAATATGGGTAAGGCATCTTAACTGCTTGTTGTGACGTTAATACTTTATTCTTCATAATAGAAATCTCCTTTGAAGTCATCCATTTTTTTACATACTTCCTTATAGTATTCATATACTTTTAGATCATCGTGCTTGTTCAATATGTGCATACTACCAAATACCGGATAACCATTTATGCCTCTGGGCATAGCTTCTGACATATTTGCCCATAACATACTCATTCCTCTATCAATCAGTTGTTTTCTTTCTAATGGATTCAACAAAGCCCATACCATAAAACAACCTGAAAAATTGCTAGAGTCAACTTGCCTACTGCAAAACTTTGTTCCTCTATAGATGTCGTGTGCTAGTTCTCGTAATACTTGATCAGATTGATTTTTAAACTTCTCTGGCTGGTTATGTTTTATTATGTTATACAAATCGTTTGTCATATGGCCTTATGTAGCAATCTGGTTCTGATTCAGTTTCTTTAAGTTTAGGATCATATATAAACCTTGTCCCACAATAAAAGCATACTGCACCTTTCTTTTCATCTACGTTGTAATACACGTGAGGATGATCCATTGGTGGAAATTCTCCTACGCAGGTAATACCTTTTGATCCTACCCTAACTTCTTTATGATAGGCACCTGTGTAATGTGGTGTACCTCTTCTTGCTGACTCTAAATCAATGGACATATTTGGAACCTTTAAGTTTGTTAGTCTCTGACATATTCATTAATAGAGCTTCCCTAACTTTGGTCCAATACTGAAATGCCCATTTATCTATCTCTGGATCTGCTAATAGCCTATCGACATTTTCTATATGTTGCTCTGCTCTACCTTTTAAAATAATTAAATCATCTTCTGGAATCTCTATCATTATATGGCTCCTATCAACTTCATACTACCTATAATTATTGTTGTGAGTATGAACATAAATGCCACAGCACCTGCAAACAAATAAAAACGGTATACTAATCTTTTATGTTTAAATTTCATTATAGTACCTTCAGTAATATATAAATTTGTAATCCTAATATCAATACTGGTAGAATAGTTCTAATCAGTTCCATAGTGTGGTTATACTCATCTAACTTTCTTTCTAACCAGTTTCTTCTTTTTTTTGGCACTATTTGACACTCCTTTTCAGATCGTCTCTATTGTTGACAAATACTCTTATCAACCTTGAAACATCAACAGTTTCTTGTTTTAATGTCTTTGGATTAGTAAATATGACTCTACAATTATTCACTTTCAATTGTTCATATTCCCTATCATCTACAACAACTGCGTCGTGTGTGTTCTTTCTCCAATCGTGTGAACTATATACTGACATTATTTCTTTTTCCCTTTTAATATTGTAAACACTTTCTTTTTTTTAATCTTTTCCAGTTTGTGATTAACCTTGTTTAATTCTTCTTGGCAATGATTAAGAGTTTTCATTAATGATAACTTTTCTCCTAACAATGATATTTCTTCAAAATTCAAATCCATTATAATGCCATCCCTAATATTAAAAGTATTCCTGTCACAATCATCATTGCATATACGAAAGGTAATGCATCAGACCACATATCTTTCAAGTATTGAAAAAACATCCACATTATTGTTTCTCTCTTTCCGCTGGTTTCATTCTATGTAGATCTTCCAACGTGGCTGTACCTAGTGAATGCACCATCTTAAGATTATTAATTGTTTTACCAATCCTGCTCAAATGAGCTACTGCCATTGGATCTCCTTTTAATTCCTTTGCCTTCCTAACACAATATCTGGCAAGTTCTAACACTTCGCCTTCAATCTTCTCTAACTGATATATTCTTTCATCAGTTTCACTAGCGACAGAATGTCTTACTTCTGCTGGATCTAGTTTAGGTAATTTTTTATATACCCGATGTGTTTTTGTTTTTGGCATTAATCAAAATCCGATCTAACTATGTGTTTTCTCAAAGCTCTAACAAGTTCTTCAATTTTATCAATTACAGAAATCAATTGTTTGTCTGTAATGTAAGATTGCTTTTCTCTTAACTTGTCATATTCTTTTAGAGTTATAGTCACCTTGCCACCTTCGTTTTCATAACTCGCATCTTCTGATCTATCGTCTGTCATTATAAATTACCTTTCCATTTACCGTATTCTGATTTTGTTTTTGTTTTTGTTTTTTTGTCAGTAAATTCTAGGTCTGTGGCCAAATTCTTAATATCATCACAAAGCAAGGACGCCTTATGGTGTAAGGCGTCAATTTGGTCTGCTTTTGTGTAAATTTTGTCTAGTATCTTTTTTATTCGCATAAATCCTTTGCTAAAGTTTGGGTGGGGACTCTACACACTTTGAGTTGAACAGAGCAGAGAGAGGTGAGCAGAATCCCCATAGTTTACGCCTCTACTATTAGTGAGCCGTATCTCTTATAAAACTCATCAAAGCTTTTTAAGTTCTTTGGTGAGAACGGCAGTTGGTAAGTTTTTAAGGCTGTTCTGGCTCCTAGTACAACCATTTCCGTTTCAAAGTTATCCATCATAAACTGGATAAAATTGTCTGCCATTTTGTGCCAAGCACTCATCGATTTACTTTTCTGTGCTTTTTCACATTCGTTCTTAAGTTCATAACACATTGAAGTAATTAGAGTATACATCGCACTAATTTCTTTTGTCTTGGTACTTTTAACCTTACCAGCAAGTATGTCTGATGGGTTAGGTAGTTTACCAGCAATCTTTCTGTGAGCTTGGAATTTTACTGCCAATCCTTCTCCTACTGATCCTGCAATGATGTCTGTCATCTGTGTTGCATCCATCTTGTCATCAATTACTTCACTAACGAACGACCAACTTCTTGGTGTTGCAAAACCTCTTGAGCTTGATGCTGGATCAAAATCATATAAGTCTTGTTTAGCGAAAGTTAAGTAACCAACCACATCTGGGTGTATTGAATTTTGTGTAGCCCAAACTAACCAATCATCAAAATGTACATCCATTTCAATATGTATCATTCTGTTAGCAAGTGGACTAGGCATTCTGTAAGTAACACCTCTATCAGTTTCTCTGTTACCTGCTGACACTATCGATACACCTTTTGGTAAAATGTAATTACCAATTCTTCTGTTAAGAATTAACTGGTAGGCCGCCGCCTGTACTGCCGGTGGAGCCGCATTCATTTCATCCAAAAATAGTATTGAAGTATCTTTAGGATCATTTGGAAGATCAACTGGTGGTGCCCAACTCATAGTCTTGTTGTCTTTATTGTAGTATGGGATACCTCTTAAATCAGTTGGTTCCATTAAAAGCAATCTTAAATCGATTACATTTCTTTTGTGCTTAATACCAATTTGTTGGATTATGTCTGATTTACCAATTCCTGGTGAACCCCATAACATCACTGGTCTGTTTTTAGCAATCAAATGTTCTATTTCATCAATAGCATCTGATGGTCTAGTAGTTCTAGTTTGAATTTCTTTTTTAGGCATTAGTTCCTCTTTCTGTATTAAGTTTTTTGCTGTTCATATTATTATAATAACATAAAGCAGGATATTGTCAACCGGGAAAATACATTAAAAAAGTCGCTATTTTACTAGGTTTTATTAAAAACCACTAAAAATCCGGGGGTACTAGCATACCACTCAGGTGCTTTGACCCCACTGTACGACCCTTAAAATGCGTCTTTTGAGTAGGATTTTGCTGGTTTAGTACAGTTATTACTCGTCTTCTGGTAGTTGTGGTGGTTCTTGGTAACGGTCATTTACCCATCTAGACCTTGCCCAAACATCTAGGTCACCGTCGTGCAATCTGATCTCCATAGCATCTTTACCACTGAATAATACCAATGACTTGTTGTCTAGATAATAAGGAAAAACTAGTTCTTGTTCTAGGTATTTGATGTGAACATTCTTGACTTGGAATCCTGGCTTTAATGGAATTGGGTATCTTTTGAAACAATCCTTTAATACGAACAATCCGCTCTTATTAATTCGTAAGCTTTCTTTAGCACTATATTCATTGTGCCAAAGCATAAGGCTGGTCCCTTCAAAGTAAGGAATGTCTTTGCCTTTTCTTATTGCGTTGTTTGTGAGATTGCTTTGAGCTTTGAGAACTAGATCTATTACTTGTTTTCTACTTAACTTGTTTTCCATCTAATTCTTCAACTTCCGTGATAACTTTGCCAGATGTTAATTTAACAACTTGGAAGTCTGTACATTTAAATATTTTATTTAAACGTTCAGATAAATTAAATGCGTGACCTGAATTAGAAAATGAAACTTTCTTATATTTTGGTCCAGGATAATTTACCAAAGTATTAAGACTTCTTAAGTTAATAGGAGCTCCTTTAAAGAACACAGAATAGATTGCCTCAGCCTTAAGGATCTGTTCCGCCTTGTAGTTCTTTGGATTTGTAAATTCCATTATTATTTCTGGTTTTGGTCTGCTCATTTTTATTGCTCCTTGTACTAGTATTTATCGTAATTTAAACAATTACATATAAGATACTAAGATTTTTGCCGATCCTTGTGTTGCACTAGCGACGTTAAAATAGGCGCTTATTGTAGCATCACTGCCCGTAGTATATTGATATGCTGGCTGTATAGCATACGTGCCTACTGTGCCTAAATCTATTTCATCATCTGTTACTAGTCTATCATTGTCTGCTGAGTCACCAATTGTTAGTGTTGGTGCGTCATCAAATGCTACTGTTACCTCAATGCTCACTAAAGTAATTCTTGAACCATCTGATACTGTGCCAATTGCTGTTGTACCTGATCCGCCTGCCTGTGTTATTGTTGTTGATAATGTGTTTGCATCTGTGTTGGCTGAGTCTTCATCTGCAAGTAATTTCCAAGCACCGCCACTGTAAACATAAAATCCATATTCCGTGTTGCCTGTGTCGATGACATAAACCATATCTCCAACTGATGGTGATAAAGCATTTCTTGCCGTTATGTCTGCTACCACAGTTGTTCCGCCGCCACCTGATATGATACCTTGTTCAACTGCTACTGCTAAAGGAGGTCTACCATTGTGTACTGAAAACAATCCTAAAGAATTTAATGGAGTACCTGTTGTTTCATCTAACAGTATCTCCCCACCATCTGCTCTTGCTAATTTTATAAAGTTACCTGAACTTGCCGCTGTTGATAATTTCCAACCCGATCCTGAACTTGCACCTGCTACTGGACTACCATTACCATCGTTTGTTACGTTTACAATAGTAATTGTACCACCAGTTGAATTTGTTAATACAACATTTGTTCCTGACTTACTTGCTGTGATGTTTGTTGGACTTGCCGCATTAACATCTGCAATAATATCATCTGCTATACCAACCGCAATACCATAAGCGGCTTGACCTGCTGTCGTTGTTGAAAACGTTACTGATGTTCCATTGATAGTAATTACACCACCTGGATAAACACCAACTAGTCCGTATGCCAAACTTTCAACTGCTGTAGTTGCCGTTGATGGTGATGGAGA
>Ga0181409_1000050_pt1 | contig 38463 bp, 39 predicted proteins | sample 32SPOviralmetaG_FD_130138 | JGI IMG/M metagenome (GOLD analysis project Ga0181409, IMG submission 130138) | Marine viral communities from the oligotrophic San Pedro Time Series (SPOT) site, San Pedro Channel, CA, USA - 32 SPOT_SRF_2012-05-30 | ecosystem: Environmental > Aquatic > Marine > Strait... | reverse complement strand
TACTAGTTACACCAATTATCTCATTAAGCTCTTTATCAGATTTTTGGATGTCTTCTTTGTGATCTTCTAATTCATCTTTAATTTCATCTGCTAAATCATCTGCAAATGCATCTAATTCAGCACCGAATTGTTCTTCTTCATTTTCAAATAGCCTACCTTCAGCTAAATATTTTTTATAATCAAATGTATCCATTTTATTTTTTCTTTGATTTACGTTTTTTTCTTCCTGACATTTGTCCTTTACATACTTTAACTGCACGGCCTGATAAATAAGCAGATGATTTTTCACCTGCTGCTTTACGTCTTTTAATATATGCCTTACCTTTAGGGCATAATTCTTCTTCAATTATACCTTCACCTAATTTAATGGTTTCGGCTAATGTTTGAGATATTGATTCTTTTACTGATGGTTTTTCATGTGTGTAACCCATTTTATCCATTCTTTCATGGTCTTCTTTTTTATTTGCTTTATAACCCTTTCCTGTTTTTGGGTCATACATCATATGGGGTTTAAATTTAGCTTCACTTATTGGTTCTACATGACTGATAAAATTTGATATTCCTTTCCATTGATATGATTTACCATCTTTAGTATAAGAACTTTCATCTGTATCTATCATTGCTACTCGTTCACCATTTTTCATTACAAGAATTTTATTCCAAATACCTGTACGAGGGGTTTCATATCCTTTTGATTGAAGTTCATTTTCAATGGTTTCTCCATCTAATTCTTTTCTGAATCCACCAAAAGAAGAAGCATATGTTTCATCTATTTCATCTTCAGGCTTATATTCATCATACATTTTATTTAATAAATCAATTTCTTTAGCAACTAAAGCATCCATTTCTGCTTTATTTTTACGATAATAATTTTGAGTTGCTAGTGGTAGATTGTACATAGGTTCACCATCTTTTTTAGCTCTTCTAATTTGGTTTACCATTCTTATTTCATAAGTACTATATCTTTTGGCTTCGTTTAATTTAACATATAAACTTTCATCTGGGTTCCACTTATAATTATCTTTATTAAAATCTTTTAATTTTTTAGCTTTTTGATATTCAGCAGATGATAATTTAGCTTGTTTAAGTAATACATTTTCGTTTATTGATTCTTTTAAACTAGAAAAGTAATTTTTAGCTAATCGTTGATATTCTTTTTTTTCATCTGATTCTAAATATCTAAATGCTTTTTGATAGTAATATTTTAAATCGTTAAAATAGTTTAAAGCACCTTTAGAAGCTTCATTTATTGATTTACCTTTAGCTTTAGCTTTTCTAACTAATGAATTCCAATTAGATAAATCATATTCATCCCAAGGTTCAATCTTCATTAGGTTGAAAGTAGCTTCTTGACCTGCTACTGGTTTGCTATTTAGATAATGTGTTTCGTTTTGAGTTAATTCAAAGAATCTATCTACTTGATCTTGAGTAGGCATTTTACCTTCACCTTCAGCTATTGCTTGATCATAGGTCATTTCTTTTCTACCTGATAGTTTAGCTATTGCAGCATCAATGCGATTTAACTTACTACCATATTCATCAGCAATTGGCCCACCTTCTGGTTCAGCTTCTTGCTCCATATCACGCATTAATTGCTCTCTTTCTTTTTTAAGAAATGCTATTTTTTTAGCATTATCAAAGAATTTGTCATTACCATCATCACCAGCATTAGCAGCTCTCATTTTAGCTAATTTATCTTTAGCTGCTCTCATTTTCATCATAATTGGATCATTTATATCCATTTCTTTTATGGATTTAATTTCACCACCTTTGTTATAAAGGTTTGATGCTTTAGTTCTACCATTACCTTTATCATAGGCTACACTGTAATATGTTCTATCCATTTGGTCTTTACCTACGAAAGTAATTTCGGCAGGATTTCCTAGGTAAGTTACTTTATCGCCTTTTTTAAAAGTATTTTCTTCTAAAGGTTTGGAAAAGAATTCTTGTATTTTTTTTAAATCTTCCATTATTATAATTTAAATGCGTTTCTACCTCTATCACTTTCAAAATAATCCTGAGTTGCTTTAAATGCAACTTCTTTATCTTCAGGAGATAAAGCTTTAAACATTGCTATGATTTGGTTATTATTATCATTAGCTCTTCTATATTGACCTCCATCATCTATATACTCAACATAAGCATCATATGATTTAAAGTATTTTAAGAATTCATCTAGTGGAGATAAATTTTCATCTTCATTTATTGATTCATTCATACCTAATCGAGCATGTAATACTTCCATAAATGGAGTAAAATTATGAGTACCATACTCATCAATAAGAATTGAAGCAACTGCATCTGCAAAGTCAGTATATGACATTGAATCATCAATTTGAAGCATAGCAGCATTTATAGCATTAGCTAGGGATTGTGACTTAGTACTACCTAAACCTGCTTCGGTTAAGTATTGATCTTTAAGCCATGAGGATATATTAAATTCTGACATTGTATGTTTTAATTATAAATATACAAAAATACGTTACTTTTTAAGTTTATTAAGATGTTCTATTGTTTTATCTAAAGATTCTAATACTCTTTCTCTATTAGGACCACCAACCCATTTTTCAACATCACCTTGCTCTGTGATAAATGAATTGTTTTCTTGTGATAATTCACTTTCAATAAATGCTTTAAATCCTTCTATAAATGAATCTATTTCACTATTATGAATATTTTTACTATATGCTTCGTATAAACCTGCCTTTTTTAAATCGTGTTCAAATTCAACAACGCAATTAAAACATTTTTTGTGAATGTTATAAAAATCTTTATCTAATTTAACATTCATTACACCCCCACAGTTAGGACAAAAAATAGGCATCACGTGTGCCTTTTTTGCTTTGTCTAATTTAGTAATGTTTTGTTTAATTCCATCTTTTATAGTCCATTTACGTCCATCAACTTCCCAAACATCACCTTCTTCGTAAAATTCTTGTTTTTTACTATATCCTATACCTTCACCTGTTTTGGCATCTACTTTACCTTGTATAAGATTTCTAGCTCGTTGAACATCTTTTTCACCAAACTGTTTCTTTAAAACACTATCTTCCATTTATAACTTATTTACAAAATCACTTAATTGATCTGAAATTAATTCAATACCTTCTTGTGTTAACCGACCTTCACTGTATAATTTTTTTATATTATCAACTAATTCTTGGGCATCTAATACTTTTATACGATTATCAACAAAAGGTTTTTTAGAGTTTTCACTTCTAACTCTAGGTGAACCTCCATTATATCCTCCGTTTATTGAATTTAATTTACTCATAATCCTAGTTCTTTTAGTTGTCTAATTGTATCAGCAGCTGATATATGTAAAATACCAATACCACCACTTGCTCTCCATTGATCTATATTTGATGGTCTATCATCAATTAAGATTCTATTCTTTTGGGCATAGTTTTGTTTATCTTTAGCTTGTGCTAAAATTAGTTTAGTACCTGGTAGGTTATTTCTAACCCATAAACGTTTACCTAATCTTGATGTTTGTGATCTAGAAGGAGAAGACAATAAAATTGGTTTATATCCTTTAATATAATCCCAATATTGTTTACCATCAGACATCCAAGGCATTCCTACCCAGTAACCAACACCTTTACCATCAATTAATTCCCAAAAACCATCTTTACCAAAGTTTTTTTCATATTCAGAAGGTAATATACCATCAGATGCTTTCATAAATGATGCATCAAAATCAGTAAGTACCCCATCCATATCACTATAAATTTCGTAGTCCATATCTTTTATTTGTTCGAATACTGGTAAAGATAATGCCTTTCCTCTGCTTCTCCAAATGTCTAATATGTTTTCTTTTTCTTCCTGTGTGATAGTTTCTTGGTCAATAAATATATTTAGATAATCATTTATAATATCTTTAAATGGACGTTTTGCTTTTTTAGCTTTAAAATATAAACCTTGAAGCATTGCATCTACTTCTTTTTCTAACCTAAAATATGCTGATTTAGGTAACATATCAGCGTCAATTAAGTCTCTTATTAATTGATCATCTTCCATGTATTTACTTGATTTAACATTATCTCCATCTTGGGTTAAATGTTCAAGCTCATGTCTTACAACATCTTTAATATCAAATGAAACACGTTGCCAATCTGGGTTTTTAGGTATTCTAAATTTAACTGAAAGTAATGGGGTAATTTCATTTCCATCTTTATCAAACCCTGCATTTGCTCCACCATCTACTTCATATTCATCATCTGTAATTTCTACTTTGCCCATTAAATCAAAGTAAAAATCTTTAGATGGAATATCGTGTTCATCATCAGGATGGTCTACTCTAAATTCAAATTCACCTTCTTTATCACCTCTATCATGAATATCTTTAAACATTTCAAATACAATACTAGATAATCTATTAGTAAAAGCATCATATCTACCTTCATTTAAATTAGTAGTTGTTTTTAACGTTTTAGCTAATTGTAGTGCTTTGTAATATTTTTGATTTTTATCACCTAATTGAGCTCCTTTTTTATCAGGATCTTTATCCATTTTCTTTAAACGAGCAATTTCTTTATTAATTAATGATAATGGAATTTTTTTATCTTTAGGTATACCTAATCTTTTTCTAACTGTACCCTGTTTTAAACTACCTGCTTTTTTACCTTTGGCAGCCATTTTTTCGTAAGTATCACCTTCCTTAAGTTTTTTCAAACGTTGAGTTTTTTTCTTAGATGCTTCTTTTTTCTTAGTTATATAATCTAAACCAGATTTTAAACGTTTTTTAACTGCTGGGTCTTTAGCTCTACCATATGCTGCTCTAACTCTTTGATGGATTAGGTTAATGATCTGAGATTGGCGAGCATGTGATTTAGCTTTAAATGATTTCTTATTTAAAGTATCTACTATATCTTGTCTAGTACTAAATTTAATACCAACTGTATCTTTTGGGTCCTCATCTGTGTATAATCTACGCCCAGATTTTTTAGGTTTTTTACCTGTACCTTTTTTAGGATCTTTTTTCTTTTTACGACCTTCTTCAATTTCTTCTTCTAAACCTAAAGCTAATTCACGGGCATAAGCATTTAAACCAAATGGGTCTTTACCTAATTTATCATCAAAACCATGTTTATGTTTATATGGTTTTTTTTCTTCATTTAATGGAGTATTATCATATCCACATTTATGACATATAAATAAATCATCCCCACCATCTACGATTTTCCAACTCCAACCACAATTATCGCATACGATTTTATCACCTACGATTGATTCATTTAAGCTATCAGTCCAATTTCTGAATGTCATTGTACCTTTTAAATTAGCTTCTGCTTCAATATCATTTAAATAATCATCCTCTTGTGTGTTAGTTGTAGTAATATTACCTAATCTACCCTCTAAATTTTGAATATGATGTATTATTTCATGTGCGAATGAACGTACAATATCCTTGGGATGTCTACCTTCAGTGTATAGCACGATTGTTTGAGTTTCCGGGTTATAATACGCTGTTTTACCGAGAAATTCACGTGCATTTTCACTATCACCATCAATAAATTCAACTGTAGGTAAAGGTTCTATATTGTACCCTTTATCTAACATATGTTGGGTTAATTGCATTATTCTACCCTTAATATCTATATCTTTAGAGTATGAAGCATTTTCATTTAAATTATCTAAATTATATGATGTTGCAATTAAATGTTCTGCACCTAGTTTTTTTAATAAATCAGATAAATTGCCAAATGGTATACCTGATTCTTCCATTGCTTCTCTAAAGCTAATATCTCCATTTATGATTCTTTTAGCATACCCTAATGGTGAATAGTCTCCTTCTTTTAATTCATTATATCCTGAACCATAAGGGGCAGCTTTACCATCTTCGGGATCATTTTCTTCTAAAAATGCTGTTGGAGTAACTAAACCATGTAATTTAATCAATTTAAGTAAAAGTAAAACTAATCCTCCTGCTGGGAGTGCAAATACTGCCGCCCCAAATACTCCTTTAAGAATATCTTTAAGTTGTTCTTTAATTTGTTGTTTATCTAAATCAGTAAGTTCTATTTCACCTTTGGCAGCTTTAACTAAAAGAGCAAATGCTGCTTTAGTTTCTTTACCTTCTTGTTTTAGTTTACTAACAAAAACCTTAAATTTTTCTTTAATATCAGATATATTAGGAAGTTTTATTTCTTTAATTGAAGGTGAAACAATGTTATACACCATTTCTTTTTCCTCATCTGATAACTTACCTGGTAGGAATTTTTTAAATTCTTCATATGAAACTTTAGCTGCTTGTCTAGCATTAGTACCACTCATCCCACCATCAGGAGTAGTAACTACTTTAACTTTCATATTAGGGTATTTTTCTTCAATACCTTTAGTTCTAGATGCAATATCTTCAGCATCATCATCTCTACCTTCTCTACCCCCAATTACAAAATAAACTGTATCTTGTAAATTATTTTTTCCTAAACGAATAACATCACCAATTGGAGCTTTAGATGGTTGGATATTCACTTTCATTGGAAGGTATGATTGGAAAATTTCCCAAATTAAAATAGCCTCAGCTTGAGTAATACCATCACGTTCACCACCTCCAACAAATATAGTTAATTCTTCTATTTCTGGGTTTTGTTCTAGTGCTCTTTTAACCACTTCAAAATGGCCAGCTGTTGGTGGTTTAAATCCACCCCCATAAGCAGCTATTACTTTACCGTTTCCTTCATTAAGGATACCATCTACTAAAAATTTAGTTAATTGATTCATCTTAAGAATTGTTCTATACGCATTTGGGCTTCTTCCTTAGACATTGTATAACTTAACATTTCATATATAAAATCCTCATCTAGCATATTTTGAATAGCAGTATTTAACTCTGCTTTTTTTTCATCAGATCTTTTTTGTTGAGCTGGTGTTTTTGGTTTGGTGTTTTTAGGTTCAAAAGGTTTTAGATATTTTGTAATAATCTTTTCTACATCTTCAATTCTATCACCTTCTAATGTATTTGCTACTGCTATAAAATTACTACCAAATAAATCAAAATAAGGTTTAATATTATCTGTTACACCTTTCCAAGTACGCATTACAATTGCAGGTGCTAAACTTCTATCTTCACCATCTGATTTTTCAAATCTATCTTGATTTTGTTTAAGTGAACGTTCCAAATCAGTATAAACATAAAGCATCATTACTTTATATCCTGCTTCTTCTAATTGTTGTTTTAATTCAGATGTTTTTTTAAATGAAGCCGCTGTACCATCTAATATAAATGATTGTTTACCATCAATTACATTTTGCAATTCACCTTTAAATTCTTTATTAGCTGCAGCCATTGCTTTAGCTTGTTCGCTTCTTTCTTCGGGAGTTGCATTTTTAATATCTAAAGATACGTTAGCTTGTTTAAGTTTATTAATAAATGTATTATCAACATTCATTACTTTTAAACCACTTAAATCTAAACCTTTTAAAACATATCCTTTACCTGCTCCAGTGGCACCTGCTAATATAATAGCTTTAGGTGTACTTTCTACTTCATTTAATAGTTGTACCAATGATATCATGAATTAAATATTTTGTTATAAATATCACAACTTTCTTTTAGCTTGCGTTCTGAATTCAGTAAATATAGGTGAATGTCTTGGGTTTTCTAAATCAAACAATTTTTTAACAGTCATAAAAATATCAATGTTTTCTTCTTGTGTACGTTTTGATTCATACATTTCCCATCCTTTACCTTGAATTTTACCTGCTGCTGCTTTACGTTTATTAGATTTTAACCAAAGCACACCATAACGATCTGCTTTTTTACCATAACATTCTTCATAGCATTTACCATAAATTGCAGTTTGTAAATCATAGGTTGTTTGAAGGTGGTTTGATGTTTTAAAATCAATAATCCAAAGTTCTGTTTTACCATCGATTTCAATTTCACATACCATATCACAAGTACCTGCTACTTTAATTTCATCTGAAAATAAGTGTACTTCTGTTTCAATTAATTTTGGATTATATTCTTCCCAAAAATCAACAAAGCGTAAGAACATTTGCCATACTAATGGGTCATATTTTGGGTATCCCGTTGGTGATAAGAAATTTAATTCCTTACCATTTAGGTAATCTTCAATCATTTCATGTACTTCAGTACCCTGTTCCCCTGCTTTTTTAACAATATATTCAGCAGAATATCCTACTTTTTTTAGCCAATCTTCAAAGAATTTACCTTTAGGATATGATCCTAAAACATAAGTGATTGAGGGGTAGTACTTTCCATTTCTACGGTAGTACCGTGAATCTGGCATAGTAATTTGTTTCGCATCCTCAGAAATTTCTAGAATTCTGTTGTAGGAATGTTTAATGTTTCTTTTACTCATAGTAATTGTAGTTTCCGTTTCATCAAATCGTATTGATTAATTGGAAACGTTTTTTGAATTAGTTTTGTGAAATTAGTAAAACCCATTTCACTTGGATCTTTTCCTTCGAGGTCCATAAAATAGACTTCTTTACCTTCATTTATAAAATATTCAGCAAACTTAAGTGCTTGCTTTTGGGCGTCTGTATCTAAAGCTATATAAATTTTTTCAACTTTAGAAGTGACGATTTTTTTCATTAAATTTTGTTGTATATTCTTACCTAATAGAGGGATAGCATTTCTTTTAATAGCTATAGCATCAAATGGTCCTTCGCACAGTACTAACGGTATATCCCAATTAATAAATAACTCAAATGGTACTATATCACGTGATGTCTCTGGATTACGATATTTAACAAATGGTTCTTTTTCAAATGAACGACCTGTAAAATAATTTAAATTACCCTGTTCATCATAAGATGGGATAATAATCATTTTAGCATATCTACCATATTCACAATATCCTATATTATATTTTTCAATATCATCTTTAGTAATACCTCTAGATTTTAAGTATGATAATGCATGTCGGGCTAAAATATCTCTACTACCTAAAATTGATTTATATTCTTCTGGGAGTTTTAATTGTGTTTGATTATCTTGTTTTTTTATTTCGACTTCACTACCAATTAATTTTTTTAATTCCTCGTATTTTTCTAATGGTGCTTTTACTTGTTTAAATATAGACGAAATACGACTACCTTTTTTATCACAAGCCCAACAATGGAAGGGATTATAACCTTTTTTATGTTGAGTAAAGTTAACTTCTAATTTTGGTTTATGATGGTTGCAGTAAGGACAGTGATAGGCTTTATTGCCTCTTGCTGTTCTTTTACCTGTACCTAATACAGAATCTACTAAATTGACTAATAGTTCATTTACCATAAATCGTAATATACGAACAATTATTTAGATATCAAAGTCACGAGTGAAGAACTTTCCGAGAATGTTATCATTGAAGAATTCTTCGGGTTTTTCTAAAACTTGATATATCATTTGATATTTTATTTCGTAGTAAGTTAATAACTTTTTTGTAGGAGCACAAATTAAAATATGTCGCTCAAAATTTTCTCTTGGTTCTGTTTCGTATAATTCTTTAAGATATTTATTTGAACCCCAATATGTTTTCCAATTTGATTCTTTTACTGCTAATTTATATGATGGTTTCCTTCCTACTACCCCAGCATATTCAGCTAATTCTTTTTTACCTAATTTTACTTTAGTAGTATTTTGAAGTATTTTCTTACCAAGATAAGCCTTTTTTGTAGGTTTGTGGGTTATCATATACACGAAACCATGAGTTTCATCTGGAAAGTCAGAGATACTCTCCATTACTTGTGTTTTATAAGTCCATTGCATTTTAAGTATCGAAATTTACTATGATTGTAGTATCACAATATTTTGAAATTGGTACAGGGTATGATAATTTACCTACAGCTAATAAGTCAGAATTTTCATTATATAATCCTACTGTAGTTACATAAGGGTCAAAAACTGAACCTGTTGCAAAATCATAATACACATCATTTAGACTACCGGTTAAATCTGTACTTGATGATATAATTGAGGGGTTTAATGAATATCCAAATTCATTTTCACTAATAATACATTTATATTGATGTTCATATATTGTTATAGATGATGAGAAATGAACAGAAACAGCAGATAAATCTTTTCCAGAAGCACTAATAGCAGCACTCATAGTTGTTAAAGAACTTGTAGTAATAACTGCTATACCATGAGGATAAAAAATTTGACCTACTATATCAGATCCACTTATTAAATTTCCTTCTCCATCATCTGTTAATTCACTACTACTATAATTTAAAACAAAAGTAGTAGGGACAATATTTTCACCAAATAATTTTTGTGGTACTGAAACAACTGAAATAGCACCTTCTACAGAACCTGACCCTGTAGGTAACATTCTTGATTGAGTTAAGGTAGATTGAAGATAATTTTCATATCTAGGTGCTTGAATTGGACCTACAAATTTTGTGTCTTGTCTTAAAGCTCCTGGGATTATACTTTGGGTAGGGACATCATTACCCCAACTCCTAGATAAAAAATTAGTATAATATAACTGTTTTATACTATTATATACCCCTGTTGTGTTTTGTACTGATATTAAACCTGTATCTGGGGCTTCCGTTGAAATAATAGAGCCTGTAGGGTTAATACCTTGAAAAATGTCAATACCAACGTTAGATGCAGTTATAGATCCACTAACAAAATCAAATCCTTTGTTAGCTGTAAAAGGAGCTATGGTAATATCCTTGGTGGAAAATTGTTTGAAGGCTGCCATTCATTTTAAAAATCAAGCTTAACTCTTACGAGTAATTCTTTTGTAAAATCTTTTGGTAGGGGTCTTGATAATTTAGCTACTGCTAATAATTCACTATTATCATTATATAATCCTACTGTAGTAATATATGTTTGTGGGTTATCAACAAATTCAGGATAAATTACAACACCTGTTGAACCTGAAATAAATGATGGGTTTTCTGAATAGTTAAATTCATTGTTTTTTGCTCTTACAAATACAAAATCTGATGATAATGTTTCATCACTATTTAATGTGAAGTTTTGACCATTATTTAATGTATCAATCATTCTTTTTTGGTTTAAGGAACCAGAATCAAATGATCTAGAAATTTTAAAATTTAAACCACCATCAACAGCAATACCACTTGCACCATCTAAAGCTTCTCCATTTAATAATAGAACTCCAATATCTGGTAATAACCAACCATATGATCCTGAGGAAGGTGTCCAACCATTATCATTTAACCCTGTGTAAACTGTTCCTGATGAACCAGATACTAAATTATATCTTCTACCTGCATCCGTAAATACTGCAGTTTGGTTTAATTGACTATCATCTGTTAAATGAAGAGTACTACCTGAATTTGTTAATATAATATCTGTTATACCTGGGAGAATTGATTCTTTATAGCGGGCTCTTTCAATATTGAGAGCATAAAAATAAGATGAAGTGGCGTTACCAAAAATAAAACTTGCGTTTTCATCTCCTAGAACTAAAGTTCTATATTGACCATAATTTGATCTTGTAGCTGAAGAACCTGTTACTAAAGAATTAAAAAATGTACTACCACTACCTTCTTGATCACAATAAGCAACTGCAAATTGAATTTGTGCTGTTGTATCTTGGGATGCTGTTTGGTAAACATCAAAATAATATTCTTTTGTACTACTTTCTACTTGAACTGATGAAGTATAAAATTCAGTTAATGTTGGTACGTTATTACTCCACATTGTGGAAGCAACGGCATCATTACTTACTATTATATCTCCTGCTTGAAATCTTTGAAATCCCATAATTTTATTTTTATTCTATTTTTATGCTGCGGTTGTATTAGCTGATTTATTTATTGTTACTGGGATTTGTACTCTTGCTCCACTATCTCTACCTATAACTGTTAATGTGGCAAATAGTGATGTTTGAGTTCCAAATAATGTATTAACTCCAGTAGCTGCTATGTTTAATGTAGTTCCTATTACTGTTTGAGAAACATTAGTTCCGTTAGTTACAGCTGTTACATTTGCATTCAAAGTATTAGCTGCTGCTGTATCAATTCCAGTAGCTTGGAATGTTGAAAATAATCTAGCATCTGAAATGGTAAATGTATAACCTGATGGTTCTACTGTAGTTATATAATTTAATGTAGACGGAGTTACTGCTTGGGTAGCTAGCTGTTGTAAAGTAACGTTTGTAGGAACATTAATAATAGGTAATCTACTAGTACCACGAGGTAAAGTAGCTAACTTATATTTCATAATCTGAGTTTCATCTGGAAATGCTTCTAATAAAGGCATGTTTTCAATTGCCTCTCCATAATAAGCAGCACCTGAAGGGTGAGTTGGATTATACATTGTATAATCGATTTCATCATCTGCTAAAGCATATTGTGTAATAGTAAAACCTCCTTCACCTTGAGCTAAGAGTTCTCTACCTTTTTTAGTTAAAATAGCATCAATTGTTACTACTTGATTATTTAAATATCCCATTGTCTTGTTTATTTTAGTTATAAATATACGTTTTTTTAATTTCTATTCCAAGTTATAATTATTAAGCTGTTGAAGGTCCTGTTCCTGGGGATTGTTGTGCAGTAGTACTTGTATTAACTGCATTTTGATTCTTCAACTGATTAATTAAAGTTTGAACGTTTTTCTTTTGTGTTGGTGTAAAATCATTAGGTATTAAGTATCCATCTCCTGTAGGTGTTTGTGAACCTAAAGCATTAATTGGTGGTGTTTGATAAATAATAATTCTATCATCAGCATTAATTTTTCTTCTAATTGTAAATTGATATATTGAACCCGAAGGTATTGGTTCTGCTAATTCTGCAGGGTTTGGATTTACGTAAATTCTATCAAATAATCTACTTGAAGAAATTGAAGCAGATGGTCCACTATTAGCAAATACAATAGAGGGTAAACCTGTACTACTACCACTAACACTAAATCCAATATCCTTTACTACAAAATCTTGAGTACGGTAATTTGCTAAAGCTTGCACATCTGGGGTGATGTCTGAGTATGATGAACCTGTAAAATTAATATCATAAGTTACTCTAATTTCATCTCCTCTTTCAATTAAGAATGGTAAACCAAAATCTTCATAACCTAACACATTGGCTCCTGCTTCTGAAGATGAGAAGTTAAATGTATTATAATTTGCAAGTGATGAAGAAGCAACTGGTATTGGGGATTGTGTTGATGATGCTGTAGGTAATCCCGGTACCTTAAATTTTGCAACTGGTGTTGCAGCACTTGCTGTATATTCTGAAAGTAATTGATCTTTAACCCAATAATTGTAACTATGGGCTATTGCTAAAATATCACCAAAATAAAAACCAAAATTACCTGATCCTGGGGCTAAACTAGCAGACATACGAGCAGGGCCTCCTTTTAAATCTATATATCCTCCTTCTGAATCTGAACCTGAAGCAAATGCCCAAAATTCATGACCATATGTAATTGTATTACCTCCTGATGAAGAAATAGAAGTACCTAAGTAACTAATAACTTCTCTACCATTTGTTGAACCAGATTCAGGAATAAGACCAATATTCAAACCTCTAGTTATACTAGCTGATTCTAAGAAATTTGGACCATCTCCATCAGGTTGAGTTGTTAATATTGTTTCAAATTCAGCCCCACCTTGGAAAATTTCATTATCTCCAATTGTTAATGTTTGGTAATTTGTAACTACTGATCGTGATATAGCTGGTGATTGTGTTATGGCGCTATCTGTATTACGTGGAATTGAAAGTACAGGGTATGTTTGAATAGGGACTTGATATGTTATAGAAGCTTTTCTTCCTTTTTCAAATGTGCTTGTAACATCTAATAATCTATTATTTGAACCATTAATATCTACTGTTTGGGGTGGTGTTGATAATGAATCTGCAGAAACATCTTCGAATGGAGCTAAGATTAATTGGTCAATTGAAAATGTGTAAGTATCATCTAATTCTAAATTATTCCTAGAGGTTTTAAAATGAGCAAAATAAATTGGATTTTTATCTAATGCTGCAGTTTTACCATAAGATTGATCTCCTATCCAACTGCCTGATGTTCCATCAGCAAATTCTGTAGGTTTTAACAATTTAAAGTTACTTGCATTTAATAACAGTGTTAAATCTAACCCATTTGGTACAGTTGCACCTAATGATTGAGATGTAAATATTAATGCATCTCCTGGTTTGTAATTTTTACCTCCTGAAGTGACTACTATACTACCAATAGATTGAGTAGTTGCTAAGTTAAATGTAAATTCTGCTCCAGAACCAATACCTGTTGTATTAGATTGTGTAACACCTGCTGCAGTTAATGTAGAACCTGTTGCATTAAAGGTGTTTAAAATTTCAAAACTTCCTGTTCCTAATAATAATTTTTCATTTTTAGGTGGGGTTGGAGCTGAGTAGAAATTATAGTTAGCACTAGTTACTTTACTTCCAGAATATCTTGGTAATATAGAAGCTAACATAGTATAATTACTTTCAGGTGTAGCAACTTGTTGAGCTGATTGAGAAAATATTGGTGCTAAATTAGATGTAGTATTTATTCCATTTTGATTTTCTACTACAAATTTAAATTTATTAGGTCTATTATCATTATAATTATTTGGGGTAGCAAAATAAATTGTATTTTCAAAAAATCCTATTCCTGTATCTTCAATGTAAGGATCTATATTATATTGAGAGTACAATGTTGAAAAATTAAAACCTCCGTTTCCAGATACTGTACCATAATACACTCTTGAACTTGGTTGATATAGATTTGTATATGCACCAAAGGTAAATGGTTGAGAAGCTAGAGTTAATTGGTTTGTATCAATAATATTGCTCGGTCCTAAGGAACTAGAAAAAGAGGATAGTGAACCTGTAAAACCAATTGTAAATTTTATGTTAGGATCTTGACTAAAAGCTATTTCATTTTGAATAGTATTTCCTGTTGTAGGGTTTACACTTTGATTATTAATTGATAGAGCTGTTGGAACAGTAGCATAACTACCAGAATAGTACTGAGGAGGTGTATAATTTAAATCAGGGAAAGATGATGTAGTATTAAGTAAAAATGGATATAAACTTGATGTTCCTTTTGTTGGAGTATTAGCATTAATATCAAGAAGTGCATTATCTCTTGCTCCGTAAAAATTACTTAACACATATCTATTAGAAGCTTTTACAGTTGAACCTACTGATGGGCGAGTAGTGTTTATTGGTTTTACATCATAATCATTTTGTGTTCCTGAGTAACTTTGATGTGTATCCCATGATGCTGTTATATGAGCAAAGTTATTATTTGGTTGAGGGGTTGCTGCGTTTCTAACTCCTGGTAGTATGGTTGGATTAGTTTCTAATACATAATATTTTCCATTTATACGATTATAACTATTACTTAAATCTGGGATGATAGTAGATTGGTAGATTCCATTAAATTGCTGATTTTGTGCAGATGGGTTGGTGAAGAGACCACTACTTGTTTCAGTTGTATCAATAGTTAATACACTATTAGTAGTAAAATCGAATACTTCTGTAACAGGTCTTATCTCTAACCCACTACCAAAATCATCATAAGCCCAGATATCCATTCCTTTACTGAATAATCTATAATATGTGGTGCCTGTATTATCATCAAGATAAGGTAAAAGGGCTTGTCTATTAGTAGTAGCAATAAAATATGTATTTTCTGATGCACTACTATCTGTAACTTTAAATAATTGTTTATAATCTACTCTCCCACCTACAAGTCCACTTCCTACTGTAGCACCTGAGGGTTTGGATGAATCACCAAATTGGGCAAGTTGATCAACGGTTGGAATTACACCATATTGAAGAATAGGTCTTTGACCAACATTATTTTCTTCATTATTTTGATAAATTTGGAATAGATAGTTATTCCAATTTTTAGTAAAAGTATTAATTATTGGATCGGTATTGTAAAATGATAAACTTGTTCTTTGTTTATTAGCCGAAAGATCTATTATTCTATAATCTATACCAAAACCTACTCCAGCCAAAGGACCATCAGTATCAATATAAGTATATGATGCTGTACTAGGAAATACTGCTGTTAAATCTGCTTTTAAGGTTGGAGTATCTAAATTTCCAAGCTGACCTACACCAGTATATGCAGAAAAAGCTTTAAACTTTAACGTTTCAGTATTTGAAGGGTTTTGTAAAGCATTAACCCCAATTCCTTCTACAGTATTAGTTGTAATTACGTTGCCTAAACTACTTGAACCCGCTAAATTTATACTTGGACTATTTACATAAGGAATACCTACATAAGAAACATAAAATGATCTTGTAGCTGGGGTGTTTATACCTTGTAAATCAGGATTAATGAGTTCATTCATGACTTCTTCTGAAACCATCTGGTTTAATATAGGCCCTCCAAGGGTATCTACACTTTGCCACCAACTTCCACTATTATACCCATTACTATCCCAACTTTGTACATATATTTCAGTTAAATGTTGTGAGGTTATTGCTGAACCCCAATCTTGCCTCCATAAACCTATAACTAAAGGTCTATTAATAGGTTGCATTTTTACTCCTTCTTGTAATTGTGTTGGACCAAATCTATCTTTATGGAATTGATTAAAATCACTAGGTTGAAACTGAATGCCTTCTGAAGGGGATGCCCCTGGTAAAACGAAAGAACTATCTAATAAAGATCCTGTAGCTACAACTAATGAAGATGAAGGAATATATCTATAACCATTAGCTAATGCTGTTTTTGATATATCTGAGCTTCCTGATGTTACTTCTAAATAAGCAGGACCTTGAAGGAATTGGTCTATTTCTTGATTTGAAAGAGTTGATGCAGATGCATTACTTAAAAGATCTGCTCCTATATCAAATATTACACCTTGACCAGGACCAAAATTTTCAAATTGATCATTGTTAATTCTTAATTCTACCGGTGAATTACCATTCCATCCTGATCCTGTATTAACAATAGTAATATTATTAGCAATATCACCTGGTTGTGTACCATTAGAGGCTGTAATATCCATATCTAATACAACACCTGTTAATCCATTAGAACCAGTTGCTTGTAAATTTGTATATGATTTGGGGAATGTGGGTGCTGCAACTGTAACATCTACTAAAGCTATTTGAAATTGTCCACTTGCTGTATAAGCTGAAACATCTCCAGATATATTAAAACCAGATAATTGGGTGAAGAAAGCTGATGATGATTGTAAAGGATCTAAATTTTTAACTTCTGTAGTATAAAATACTGGTACATTAGACTGTTTAATAAAAGGATTATAAAAGGCTGATTGAGATGTTACTACTTCTTCACTACCACTAAATTCTCCATCATAAAACTCATGCTGGTTATTTATAGTTTCTTCTACTAATCCTAATACTGTTTCATTTGTAATTTCGTAAGATTGAGTATTTACAATTTTACCAAATGGAGTACTATGAGGGTTACCTTGTTCTGATCCTGATTCTACTAAAAATGAACTATCTACATAATTAAACCTATTTGCTGAACCCCCTGTACTACCTGAAGGTGCTTCTTGATTAATTGCATCTATACTTCCAGATAATACTATATTCTCCATTATAATTGGAGTATTTAATGCTCCTGAAGGTGTTACAGCAATTGGGGTTCCTTCTGTTATTTGTACAGGTTGGAATCTATTTCTTTCAAGCATGTGTTGTTTAATAACAATACCTGTAGATAAACTTGTACGAGCAGGAACATAAGCTTTGATTGCTTGGAATATTGAATTATCAAAATATTTAATTAATCTTAAATAATCGTAAACATTTCCTTCTGTGTATTTCTTAAAATAAGATTCTGCAATTTTTCTTAATTGGGGGTAATAATCATCTGATGATGATATAAATCTTGGATCTGCTATAGCATCAGCTATTACACCATACCCAAATGAAGCAATAATATCATCATTTACTTCATCTTGTGGTGAAAATGCTACCTCTAAATTATTAATATTTTCAGTGTAACTTCTACTAATTTGATAATCTTGTTGAATACTAATTCTATTTGATAATATATTACCAAAATCATCTCCATCTCTTAGTTGAATTTTATCTGAAATTCTATTTCTGAATCCAATAGCTGGTTGGTCTAAGAAATATACTTCGGTATTTGTCTTACTAAAAGTTCTGTTTGTTGTATTTTCATAATATAAAACTCTATATTCACTTGAAGTAGTAGAAGTAGTTGGATTAAAAAATGAACCTGTAATTAATATTGGAGCTTGACCTTGAATTGCAGGATGCATTGATTGCATTGATTCTGAATAGGAAGAACTATAAGAAGAAGTAAATATACTTTCTAATTCATTACCTAAGGGTGCTCTAAAATTAACTATATCAAATGATGACTGTGAACCTGTAATTGCATTACCTTCAATAGATTCAGGGTTCATTACAAAGTCATTAAATGTAGCTTCTGGTATGTCGTTTGAATAATATCTAAATTCTTGTAAAGAACCTGAAAATATTTTTCCTGATAGCCCTAAAGTTTCACTACCTACTGTAGAACCAGAAACAAATCCTCCTAAGTAAATACCATCATAAACAGAAGTTCCAAATTTATTCCAAGCTTCATTTATGGATTGGGAAACATCAGATGTTATACTTGCTGAACCTTCAAATCCTATTTGAGCTCCATCCCAACCATTATAGATTGTATTTTTAGCATATAAAGTATAAGTTGTAGCATTTGTGTTATCACTTGCAGATACGTGTTGATCTCGTTGTAACATTACTGTCCACCAACCTTTGTCGAAGAATGGGAGATATATATCATCTGACGTTGCTACACCACCATTAGCTGAAGATCCTGATAGGTAAAATCTCATTTTACCCCAATTTTCATATTCACTAGATGCTGAACCTGAATATGATCCTGTAGCTACAGGTTCATAAAATAATGAAATACCAAAATCAAATTCTGTTGAAGTGTCATCACCATCTGATTTTTTAACTGCTAAAGATTGAGTAAAAAACTCACCAGCATATGATGATGATGGGTAACCTGTAGTTTTAAACCTAAATTGGAAACTATCAGGTACAATATTTTTACTATCAACAATTCTATTTCTTTCTAATGGCATCCAAGGAAATACAACTGATGAACTTGCTACATTTTGAGTAGAAACAGGAGTATAAGCATAACTATATCTGTTATACCATAAATCATAATCATCAGAATTATCTCTATCTTTACCTCCAAATTCATTAATTCGGAGAATTGTATTTGGAATACCCCAAATATTAATAAGTTGTCTTAAACCTGCAATTGTACCTTTTTTCTTAACAAGGTAGTTCATGTTGTGGTAAAGGCGCTTATAAATTTCTTTACTAACTTTATCTATAGCATAAGGATATCCAGGATCTGAAAGTGATTGAACATAATACTCCCATGAATAATCTGGATCCCAATAATTAACTATAGTACCACCATTAACTGCTATATAATTTGTAATTAATTCACTCCCAGTTGGTGGGACATAAGATCCATTATCTTCACCTACTAACCCAATAAAATTATCTTGGTTATTAAAATTATTTCCAAATCCAGTATAACCTAAGGATGTAATAACATCATCGGCTAAATCTAGAGGTACACCATCATTTAATTCAGATGTTGTATTTAATTTTTCAGTTACAGCTCTAGTATATAACCATATTTCATCAAAATGTTGACCAACCATATTTGAAAATTCAAGATATTGGTTGTTGTTACTATTATCTCTAATGAATTCTGGTATTGTATAATATAACCAGTTTTGATTACTATAATCATACAATGAAGCTGATAATAAAATACCTCCATAATATTGAGTATTTTCAACATCACTACCTAACCAAACAGAAACACTTGCATTAGTAGTAGGTAATAATTCAAATGGATATGCTGAACCTGTTTTTGGATATGAAGATGAACCTGTTCCATAATATAAAAAATATTCATACCCATCAAAATTAGTAATTAAATTTTGAATGTTATTATAAGCTGAAGCTACACTTGATGAAATTGATATTGATTCTGATGTTGGTCCTGAAATGCTACTTAAAGTATCTATATCAGCTTGGTAAGATTGGATTTGAGTTACTTTTTCTACAAAATTTTCGATTCTTTTTTTAGCAGAAGAAAAATTAACAAATTCATTAAAAGTATCATATGAATAATTAGGTGTTAATGTTACACCTTTCCTGTTAAGTATGTTTTGCAGTTCATCTAGTGAACCTGAAGAATTGGTCTGTAATAATTCATTTTTAGACTTTAAATTAGTTGAATTATTTAAAAATTCATTTACTTTTAATTTATAGTTAGGACCTTTAATATATGTAAAGTCTTCAGGATCTGGGAGTTCTGGGAATTGAATATTATATGCTAAAGACTCTGCAGGTTTTATAACAAAACAGGCTAAATCATCTAGTGAAAATTGAGGAGGTAAAGCATCATACAACTTTACTAAAACTGAAAATTGATCAACTGATGTGTCTAAAGTACAATTTATACCTACTTGATATTCATTATCTCCAAAATTTACATAAAATTCATCTGCAAAATTTTCATTAGAATTTAATTGAGCCTTAAATGAATTATATGTTGATATTATAATATTATTATCAATATAATTTGATTTAAATCTTAATTCTGTTCTATCTGAAGAAATTTCTGCTAAATAATATTTTAAATCAGAATCATCTTGGTTACTACTACCTAATTGAGGTCTAATAAAATTGTAAACTAAATTTACAGTACCTATATCAAATCCTAAATTTACAGAATCTTGTTCAGGATTTAACTTTAATTCACTAGTACTACCATCAATTTCTTCCTCACCAGAAGGAGAATCAACAAGTATATAATCTTGAAAATTACTATCTCCTCCTAATAAATTATTATTAGGATCATAAGCCCAAACTTCTACTATGTCTTGAAATGGGACAAAAGTAGCTGTTACTTCAGCACTAGGTATAATAGTTTGAGTTGAAAGTTCAAACCCTTCCCCATCTATAATGCTAGGGGTTATTGAAGTAACTGATGCTGTTGGTGATGTTGCCATTTATTTATAAATATTTTAATTTGTAAAAACTTAAGTTGTTTGTGCGTCAATTTGAGCTTGTAATGCTGCAGCTTCTCCTTCTGCTAAGGATCCAGATACAGTTAAATTAACATTTTCAAGTCTAAGTTCTACATTTTCTTCTCTTATTTCTGCTATTTCGTCTAATAATGCTTGTATTTGTTCTTGTATAAATTCAAAGTTTGCATATTCCCCACTTGTCCTAGCTAAATATTCATGTGAATTAACATCTCCAGTTTTAGGAATATCATAAAAGAATTGTTCGTATAATGTCCAAAAGTCTTCTAAGGTAGCCAAGCTAACATCAAAAAAAGTTGGATCTAATGCACTTTCAGGCCCTAATTGAGAAAATGTTATATCCAAAGTATTATCAAATGAAGATTTTTCAAAAACTTCTTTTGTTAAATTTGATAATATAAGTGGACTTTTTGAAGCAACTTCTGATGGATCCTCTGGTCGTAATTTTTCTATTGACCCAACTTCTGGTTCTAAACTTAAAGGTTTAGGTACTTCAGGTTCTGGGATAGGTTTAGGTCCATTTTTAATAGTGTCTTCAGGTGGAGTACCTTGTATATTCATAGGTGGTGGGTTAATACCTGAACCACGTCCTGAGCTACGAGCTCCACTACCAGCATTTAAAAATGCTTTTTCACCTACAACTTTTCCATCTACTGTATAAGCATATCCTCTAGGAGCTTGGGTTTCATTTTGTTCCTCAATTTTTCTCCTTTGTATCTTTGCTTGTTGTTCTTCTCTAAATTGAGCATTTTTATTAGCTTCATACCCCTTAAAATCAAATGGTGGGGGAGCAGGAGGGTATTTAGTTTTTCCTGTTCCTTTACCTGATCCTGACCCTGATCCTGATCCTTGATTTGCAAATGGGTTTTGTCTTGATGGTCTTGCTCCTGAATATCTTGCCATAATTAACCGTTAACTACTTTAAACATTATATCTTCATCAAACACTTTTGTAGTACCATCTAATATAGTCTTAATAAGAATTGTATAGTATCTTTCAGGTTCTAAACCATTCATATAAACATCAAAATAACTTGATGAGTAATCTGCACTAATTTTTGTATAATTAGAATCAAAATCGACTACAAATTCGTTTGTTGTTGTATCTTTAATTGCATAAGTAGATACATTTTCTGGTAAGTAGAAATTTGTAGTCCATTCAGATGCTGTACTAAATGTTTGTAATGGGTACTTTGGAATAGCAGCTAATCTCATTCTAGCTACACTTTGAGAATAGTATGTACCTTCATTATTATAAACTGACATAAAAGTCTCAGCAGATTCCAATATTTTATTAGTGGATGAGCCAGTACTAAAAGTATAATCATCCCATTTAAATTCTAATGATGGTGGGTATATTGTATTTGTATCAATTGAAAAATACTTAAATGTAGTTACAACATTTGGATTTTGAACAAATTCAACAGCATCAGGTTGTTTAACTAAAAAACCATCATTTGGAATTGAACCGCTATACCAAGATAATATGGATGGTGTAACATCTACATTTATATCCGTTGTACTTCCATAACTAAATGATTGTGAGTAAACTGGGTTAGCATATGAATCACTTCCAGTAGATACCCAAGCATTTGAACCTGAGTAACTTCTCCATACCCAACTACATCCATTTTCAACTGCAGGTTGGTAACCTAATACTCCAGTTCCCATATCCCAACTTCCAGATACTGTTTTAACTTCTAATTTTGAATCTGTATTTAAACTAGTTACTAGAGCTGAATAATTTCTTAGATAAGTAGCAAAAGATGAGGAACCTACTTTATTATTAAGTATATCTTGGATTTCTGTTGTTGAAAATTCTATTAAATATCTACTAACGTAAGGTACACCTTCTTTTAGATAAGTAGAAGCTTCTAATATCTGATCTAAACCAGTATTAGTACTAGGAAATTCACTATAAAGTGAAGCATCTTTTGTTGGGAAAAGTTTATATACTGCCATTTTTATTTTTTTATTATAGTGGTACTACTCTACCTTTAATATCGGTACCTGGGGTTTTGACTTCAAATACCATAGGATCTATTGATGGGTAAACTACATCATTAATTGTAGCCCCTACAACATCATAAGCATATTCACTATACCCTAAAGTAGTACCTGCTAAATTATCTATTTTTAAATTTTTAACAGTTTGAACACCTTCAATTTTATCTAAAAGAATGCTTAATTCTGGAAGGATTATTGGTTGGTTTATTTGCCAATTTTCTATATTAAAGTAATTGGTTAAAGCTTCAATACATTTAGTTAAAGTTTCATTATTATTATAATTAGGTCTTACTACTATATCAAACTCAATTCCAATATTAATAATAAAAGCATCTTTAATATTAATAGCATCATTTATCATTCTATATTCAGAAAGATATGTTTTTAAATTTTGTTTTAAAATTGAGGATGCTGTTTTTAGTTTTTTATTAATATCATAGGATAAAACATATAAATCTAATATTGAAGGTAAAGTACCTGTTTCGTATTCACTTACTTTAACAGGTTCAGCATATGCCATTGCTACAACTCCTAAATTAGAGGGCATAGATAATGCTCTAATTAGATAATCTTCTTTAGTTACTGTTCTTAACTGGGTTTGGTAATTACCTAAAGCATTTTGTCTTAATTCTTCTGTTGTATCTCCATCTTGACCTCCATCAGCTGCCACAGGGTTATTTGTTGCTAGAGAGTTAAATATAGTATTAGCTAATGCAGGGTTAAGATTTTCTTTTACAAAAGTTACATTAGTATCATCAACTGTTGTTAAGGTATTAGCATTAACATTAGAACTAATACCACCACCAGTTAAATATCTTATTGTTAGGGTTGTATTTGAAGGTGCTATACCGTAGGTATTTGTAAATACAAAATTTAAAGGTGAGAATGCTGTTGTTAATTGATCTCTTTCAAATGGTAAACCCAATCCTACATTATCAGGGTTAGGAATAATTTCTTCATCATTATCCCCAAAACTACCAGCACCAAACTGTAATTGTAATGAGTTATTATTTACAAATCTAGCAGCAAATCTTCTTTGTACTGATTTTAGTTGTAAAAGGTATGGGACGTCATTTCCACTACCATCATCAGGAACATTTGGGTCATTGGTATTAGTGTTTCTAATAGTATCATATACATTTTCTTGAGCTAAATTAGGAACTTCATACCATTCATTCCCATCAGAATCGAAACAATCTAAAATTCCTATAATATTTGAATCGTTTATACTACGAGTATCAAATCTGACTGGTGATGTAAAATTAAAAGTAGAAGTGTTAATTGTAGCTGATATTGCTTTACGTGTTTTTTTAATTAAATATGTTGTAGGTGTTGTTCCTGAAAGTTGATATACAGTAATTGTTGATGGATCTAATGAACTTGAAGATGAAAAATCTATCACATCTTCAATAATAAATTCCTCATTATTAACTGATGAAATTGTAGTATTTTCTGGAACTTGTAAAGCATAATCAAAATCAGGGACTGTAACACTACCACTTAGTTTTGCTGGGAGTTGTTGGTAGAAATCAATATTAACGCTTGCTGCTGTGGTTACTTTAGGTTCATAACCTAACATATAAGCCATATTAAACAAATTCTCGGTTTCACGAGCATATTGGATAAATGTTTCTTGTACTTGGTTATCTAAATAAAATGATAAAACATCCCCCACATAAGAAGCCATTTCAATAAATAACATCCCTGTAGAATCAGGAGTAAAATCATTGTAAGTATCTGGGAAGTATGTTTGAGAGTAATTAATTAATGTATTTCTAAAATCATTAAAATTTCTATCAATATATCTTATATCTCTTTTTAATTCAGCCATTATTATGTAAGTTGTATATTTATTTCATCTGTACCTGATAATAATGCTATCTGGTATGTTAATGTAAAAAATAAAGTATTGTTATCAGGATCAGGATCAAATTTTATCTGTTCGACTTCTATATTTGGGAATCGATCATTTATAGCTTGTACAATTACATCTTCTAAAGTTACAAGATTATCGTCGTTAAGTCCTTCAAAAATTTGAGCTCTTAAATTAGCACCATAACTAGGATTAAATACTCTTTCCCCGGTGTTAGTTAATAAATAATTAATTAAATTTGCTTTTGTTTGTTCCCTAGTAGTATATGTAGGTATAAAAACAGCATCACCATCTAAAGGAAACCCAAACCCAACCGCTTTTCGGGGGTTAGAATCAATCGGGACTTTATTTGCTATTATTTGAGCCATTTAAATTATTTTTTTCCCATTAAACCTGCGATTTGAGACATATTTACTTCTCCTGGGGGTAATGATCCATTAATTGAATCTCCACCTGCTGGATTGAATCTTTGAGGTACATTATTAGTTGTCATTGTGCCACCCATTTCACCTAAAATATTTTGATATGCTGCTCTCTTTTGTTCAGCACTCATTTGGGTTTGGGGTGAAGGTGGTTGGGGTTGAGAAACTGATTCTTGTACAACTGCTACAGTAGATGCTTTTGGGGCTTTAACAGCTTCTAAAAGAATATCTTTTAATTCTTCTTGAATTGCCTCTTTTACGGCCTCCTTTATCATATTTTTCAATTCGCTTGATTTCATTTTTTGTTATAAATATTAAATTAGTTGTTTTTTTGTATAAAGGTAATAGATAATATTACCAGTTTTTGTCTTCTTCATTATCTAACCAACTAAAAAGTCGGGTTTCTTCAACATCATGTAAAACTATTGTGTGGGGATCATTTCGTTCCCAGTTATAAAAGTATTTATAGTTAAATAACGCTATATCAGTGTCCATATGCGCTATTAAAGCATCACTAAACATCTTACACCCGTTAGCCCAATTTATATCATCATACGTTTCTAAACATAAATTAACTGCTCTTGAATTTGGGATTGACCCATAAACAGTACAATCTATTAAAGTATTATTTTCTTGGGTTGGTTTCATACCTGAAAAGAATGTATGATGTGGTTCTAATTTAGATAAAATATTATTAAATGATCTAATAGGTTCAGCATCTATATCAACATAAACCCCACCATAATCTCTTAATAATAACAATCTAATTCTATCACATATAAAAGCCCATTTATATAATTCAACATTTTTTCTATAGTTGGATAAAAATGGATCATTAGAATAGTAAGTAGTAAATATTTCATTCCCCCATAAATTTACCTCCCAATCAGGATGCATTTGTTTCATTTTTAAATGAAATTCCTTACAATGATCCGGAATAGGATTATCACCTACCCATATTTGATGAATAATTTTTGGAATTTGAGAACTCATGGTTTAATAGATTTTGGATATTATGATACAAAAAATTATTTGCATATCCAAGTTTTTTTAGTAACCCCCACCAAATCCTCCACCACCAGGACTACCTCCTCCACCACCTTTACCCCCTCCGGTTCCACCTGAAGTTGATATTAAGTTCCATTTATTACCATTCCATTTATATGTTCGTATAACTACAGGGTTAGTGTTAGGAACTGCGTAAAGTTTAATCTCATTAATCATAGTACCAGGAGTGGTGAAAGGTGCAAATGGGTTTGGAGGTGGGGGTGGTGGTGTATTACCCGAACCATTACTTGAACCTTTACCTCCTGAAGCTGTTGTATTATTTCTTCCTGCAGTAATATTTCTACTAGAACCTTGATTAGGATTTGTAGCTACACTTACAGGTGCAGATCCTCCACCTGTAGTGGTATCAAGTCCTGATTCTATTATAATAAAAAAACCTCCATATTCTTGTAGGAAAGTATCATTAGGAAATCTATCAATATAAGTTTGAAAAATTCTAGGTCTAGAGGATGGTTTGAATGATGGTAATCCTGGGTTCATACCTCCTTTAATTACAGCATCTATAGCAATTCCTCCTTCAAAAGCTTGTAAATTAGATACCCTACTATCTGATGATAAATTTGCTGTTGCCTCAATATTTGAATTTACAGTACCACCAGAAGGTACTCCTGAAGTTGGAAGTGAAACTATGTTAGTTGGTTGGACTATTGATGGAGGGAAAGTAAATCCTGGTCTACGAGGAATTCTACCTATAGCTATACCATTAGAATCAAATATATACTCATCATTTATTAATTTTTGAATTGATTGTTTACCATCAATAAATCTATCTATTTCATAATATGCTTCACTTATCAATACTTGAACTGAAGATGAAAAAGAATAATCTTCATCTGGGAGATTGTATACTGTACTTCCTAAGAGTCTTAATGCAAAATTAGTATCGGGGTCATTTGGGTTAATATCTGATTCTGTTAGGGTAAAATTAGCAACTATTCTTCTTGCAGGAAATGGATATTTATTATCACCATCATATTCAATAGTTAATTGATATCCTCTGTATATTAAACCATCACCTACAACCGGAGGTGTTAGTAACCCTAATAAGAAATCACTATAAGCTTTATCGTTTGCAAACCATTCATAAATATAACCATTATCAGCTGTAAAGGGAGATGTAGGTGTTGGGGGTGGTGTAGAAGGTGGGGTAGAAACACCACCAATAGGGGAAACTAACCTCCACTCTCCTCCTGAAGATGAATTTAATGGACCAGGTGCTGCATCTATTATAGCAGTAGCTCTACCATTTACATCTGATGCTACAGAATTTATATCTTGTTGAGTTGCAAAAGGACCATAAAGTAATAAAGATCTTATAAAAATAATAATTTGTTGGGATTGTATAAAAATAGGATCTAAGAGTTTAATTTTACCTAAAAGAGGAGTAATTACTTTTGAAATCTGTTCTACCCCTAATGAAACTACAGAAACAGGACCATCTAATTTATCGATAACTACTTTTAATACATCTAGGGTATTTGAGAAATTATTAAGAACAGTAGCAGGTAAACCTATACCTGGAGGTACTGCAGTGGGGAGAGGTAAGTTTCTAATAATTAATACAACCCCCTTTAAAGTTGGAATTACTTTTCCTAAAGTATCTGCTAACTTTTCTAAAGTTTCGATTGGTTTTCTTAAAGTATCTAATGAACCTTGTAATTTATTTTTAGTATCAATGATTTGGTTTAATTGTGCCTCTAAATTATCTAAAGTTGTTAATAATTCTTGTCTTTGTGATTCAGGTATTTCTGGGACTTGTTGTAAAATTTCTGGTGTTAATAAATTTGGAGATAAAGATGCATTACCATTTAATACATCTCTAGTGCTAAAAGGTAATGGAACTGGGACTTTTTCTTCTACTTTTTCAGCTACAACATCAATTACTTGACCTTTCATTGAATCGATAACAATATCCATTTTAAATGCATTCTTAGCTGCACCTGTAATTTGATTTACTATGAGTTTTTCTAATCCCATTATTTACTAGTACTTACTTTAGATTTATATGTTTCAATACTATTTAACATTTGTTGAGCTTGTAACTGTAATTGAGTTGCGGGTACTGGTATAGCCGCGTTTGGTACAAATGGAACACCACTACCAACAGGAGATTGTAATGCTGTACTTAATGCTATTATTTGGCTTAATAATTTACTCATATCAGTTAAAAATTTATTTCCTAATATAATAGGTTCAGATGATGATTTATCTCCTAAATGAATTTCTCCTGATTGTATTACAGTTTTAGGTGTTTCTATTACTATATCTTCTAATGAATTTAAGTTAATAGTTTTTGAGGAATTTAATAATATAGAATCATTTTTTGAATTAAATAATAATCGTCCTGAGTTTAAAATTATCTGTTCTCCTGCAAACTCATTAGGAGAAGTAGGGGGTGTACTGTACCCTTTGTAATTAGTACTAGCAGTTTCAATTGGGATTTTTTGAGTGGAGGTAAGATAAATACTAGTTTTATCTTGATTTATATCTTCAACTTGAGGTACCCAAGGATCGTTACCATCATCATGTTGACTATTTCTTAAAATTGTAATAGGATCTCCATTTTCACCAGCACTAGACCACGTATTTGGAATATTAGCATTATTAACGGTTGACCCTAATCTAAAACTTTGACCCCATCTACCTTCATAAATTATATCACCTTCATAAGGTAATATTGATTTTATATTTAATTTTTCAGTAAAAGTTTGACCTAAATTAATTTCAGTTCCACCATCAGTTACTCTCCTAACGTTACCTCCTTCTGTAGTTTGATAATCTTGTTGTTGGGATGGGGGATTGGTATTTTGATAAGGGTTTGGTATTGCATTATGGTGGTTACTAGTCCAAATATTGATAGATTGGAAGTAATAAAATGAGATTGAATTAGGTGAGGACTGGTTGTCATTATTAGGTAAAGAAATTATATAAACAATTTCATTTACTAAAGGGTATTTTTTTTCATTAGGGAATAAGGGTCTAGCGGTTGCTGATGAAGCTGGATTGACTTCACCTATATTAGGGGATGTGGGTTTATCCCAAAAAATAGTACCAATACTTGACCAATCTCCTAAGTTTTTAAAAGAATCAGGATAAGTTGTATCATCTAAAATGATTCCTCTTACCCTACCAGTAAATATTCCTTTTGGAAGAGATGTAATAACACTTTTAGTTTTATTACTTCCTGTTATTCTTTTTGCCATTATTCTTTTTCTTTATCCGCCTGTATTTTATCCATTTCAGCTAATAATTGTGCTTTTTCTTCTTCAGAAATTCCAAAGTTACCATCATCAGTTTGACTGTTATTAATGACTCTTTGAACAATAGTAGCCATTTTAATTAAGGCCTCATCATTTTTAACACCAATCTCCATATATTCTTTAATAAGTGGAACTATAAGAGTAGCATCACCTATTTCTTGAACTAAAGGTTTTAATTCACCTATTAAAGCTGTTACTTGTGCTTCTTTTTTCTTTTGGTTTGTGTAAATTTCTTCTAAAATATCAGAAAATTTTTTATCACCAAATACAATTGAATCTAGTTGTCCCATAATTTTTGATTATAAATATCATTAAATGGAACTTATTTGTATGGAAATCTATTATGTTCCAAATAAAACATATATTTTTCCTTAAAAATTGCGTATAAAACATTAGCAATTTTAGTAATTTTTGGAGTTTTTACATCAATTTGCTCTCTAATAAAAATGTAAAGTGCTTTTTTATTAAAAATATCTATATTTTCTCTTTTTCTAAATAACTCTAATATGGCATCAGCAATAGAGGCATCATATTCTTTTGGAAAAATTTCATAAATATTATCTGTACAATACTCAACGTACTTATCTACAAATACTGATAGTTTATCTTTATAAGTATAACCTTGGAGACTTAACTCATCACCATCAAAATTCTCATTATCATCTCTAATAATAGAATTTAATTCTTTTTCCATTCGGGATGAAGCTATAAATGATGGATTACCTGAGTCTAGGTTAGAATAACTACTTAAATCCATTACATTAATATTTGTAATTTTTTTATTATAATTTTTTTGATTATAAACAATTAACCATCGTTTAACTATAGTACCAAAATACGAATATGCCTTAGCTCCATTTTCTGGGTTGAATAGATGGATTTTTGATAGTAGAAATGTAATTATTTCATGTTGTAAATCTTCTAAATTTTCTACCCCATCAGTGTGGTAAAATTTAAAAGTATGAATAATATTTTCTGTTAACTTATAAAATGGCCAATGTATCCATTCTTGATAAATCTCACTTCTTTCTTCGGGATCAGAAGAGCGATTGTACCTAACAATCGCCTGTTCTGTTTCTTTTGTAAAATATCTTCTTTTTTGTGGTTTGCTTTTGTGTTTTCTAATTATAGAATCCATTATGTTTTCAATTTAATCGAGTTTTTTCAACTTAAATTCATTTAAAATTTCTTGAATTTTCTTTACTTGTTCAAAGAAAAAACCAATTTCATCATCACTTTTAAATGATTCTTTGTGATCGATCTTTTTTAATTTCTTATCTGAAGCTTCTATAACCTTTGATATTTTATCTAAATAAATAAGATAACCTACTACTATATCTTCTGCTCTTTCATTTTTACGCAATAAATTAATAGTTGTAAATAATAAAACAGCGGCTAAAACTGAAATTGATATAATAATTATTGTAGTTGTTTCCATTATAAATTATCTAATAAATTTTTTAAACCCTCGCTTTTCATAGAACCTAATGCTTTAGATTTTGCTTTATTAGCATGAGTTTTTTTATTATCATTTGTTAATGTAAAATTACTCTTGCTAGCATCCAAGTTATTCTTAAATTTAGGTAACCATTCAATTTCAAATTCAATTCTTGCTGCCATCATATCGGCCTGATGTAGTATAAATGGTAGTGAAGTTCTTGGTTTTGTTTCTGGCATAAATGATTTTAGATACTTTTCATTTGCTGGGTCATATAAACCATCATGTGTTTGAATAGCCATCATTTCATTAAATGTATATTTAACATCATGCTCCTGAAGTAAAAATAATCCTCTATCTGGGACAGCAGCAAATGCAATAGCTTTATTGTGCATATATTCTTCACCTAATTTATCTCTCCTCCATTTATCAGTCTGGGGTATATAAGATTCATGTTCCGAATCACCCATTTTACCTAAATCATGATTAATAGCTGAAAATACTAATTCTTCAGTAGTAAATGTGGTCATATCACAACCAAATCCCTCCCAAACAGCAGACATTGATAAAGCAGCTTTAACTACTCTATTAACATGATCAACATAACCACCAGGAAATGCAGAATGATATTCTTTTTTATGTGAGGCAGGCATAAGAGAAATACGATCTTCAAATTTCTCATAGAATGCTTTTAATTGTTCTTTACGTGGGGATGAAATATAAGTATCAATATTACTCATAAATTCCACCCAATTCATTTGGATTTGTTCTGCTGTTAACTTCATAACTTTTATTTATTTAATAAACTTGTGATTAAAATATAAATTACACATAGTGGGAATACTAGTGTAAATGATAAACCTTTTAATATGTTGGATATTTTACCCATTTCTTAGAGGATCTAAATCTCTTTCTACTATAGATTTTAAATCTTCTACTACGGTTTCTAAATCTTTGATGGTATCTTGAAATTCTTTAGCAGTACCTTGACCTCCAACTAAGAATTTTAGTTGTTTAATTTTACTTTCTACTTGGATAAATCTTTTATCCACTAGTTCTTTATTTCTCATATTATTTATTTTTATTATGTGATGAATATAACACCTTACTCCCACCTTTCCAACCTATCCTTATCTCCTTATTTCCCCATTCCCTTTTTTCCTAAACCCGTATTCTGAAGTTACGAGAGATATTTTGGGTAACCAAGTTTTATTTTGAAATTTCCTGGATTTTGTCTAAGATACGTTTAAGGAGAGCACACTTCTCGTATTCCTCCTGCTCCTCAAAAAAATTAATTCCTAATTTGAGAGCCGTATCTAAATATTCATCTTGATATTTTTCTATGGCTAATACGTGTTCTTCAACGTTGATATCTACATTTTGAATGTAATACCATGCCCTATTGTAAACTACAAATTCTCCCGCGTTTTCCATGTCTACTACATCAAGTTCATGATTTGATTCTTTAAAAAATTGTACGACTTTTTTATTAAAATTAAGATGATTTAATACTAATTTTTTATACATCCCAATCCAGTAAACTGGGGTTTGGGTGAAATCGATATGAACTATATCATTTTCTCCATCTACATTTTCATTTGATGAAAATAATTCGAAAATATTATCTAATTTCACTTTATTATTTTTAGTATACATATTTTAAATTGATCCTGTAACGCGGGCATGAGCATATTCCCATCTTTCTTTTTGATTTTTAAATCTGTGTTTTTCTTGTCTACTCATTTTTACAAGCTGTTTATCAAAATCTTCCCTTAAGTTTTTAACCTTAATGTCTTCATAAATTTCAAAAAATCTATCTTCATAATGTCCCATACTGTATAAAAATTAATGATGTGTTGATAAATATAGATAAAAAAAGGGTAATAGCCAAGCTATCCCCTTTAAATAATTTATAAATGTGAACCCGATAGGAGTCGAACCTATAACCGTCGCCTTAGAAGGGCGATGCTCTATCCAATTGAGCTACGAGTCCGTAAGTTGTACTACTGGCGAGAATCGAACTCGCACGAACATTACTGTTCAAGGGATTTTAAGTCCCTCGTGTCTACCAATTCCACCACAGTAGCAAATTAAGGGGGCTTCACTCCTTATAGCGCGCTTGCAGCATCAGAGTCCCAACCTAAGCAATCCGTCGATTGTGTTCTTAGGATATTACGTTTTACTCCCCCTATTTACTTAGAGTTAATCGATTTTTTTGATTTGTTCTTCGATTGTTTCAATATCAATCTGAAGTTGAGCATACTCATCTACAATACTTTTAGCGTTTGGGTTATTTGGATGATAAGCCCAAGCTTTACTTTGCAGTTCTAGTAAAAATGCTAATTCATTAATTAATTCAATTTTTAAATCTCTATTTGCCATAACTTTATTTTTTATTAATATACGAAATTATTTCTACACATCCCAATCTTCTAATGCAATTTGTAAAGCAAGTAATGGGGAAGACTTGGGATATTCTTTCATTTCTTTTAATGCTGTGTATACAACTTCTACTAATAACCCATGACTTTCAGCCCGTGTTATACATTCAACAATCTCAAGCATTTCTTCACTTGTTGACTTTTCTAAAAATTTCTTTTTTACTGGATTCATATGATATTAATTTAATGAAAATGTGTGTTTACCATGATTAATAGTGTATAATTCGCCATCATAATCCTCTAACATATCCTCTAATGCCTGTTGGTAACCACGCATGTATACCATTTCATTTTCACTGTATTCACGTGAAGGCATCAACATTTCTAGTCGATTATCTTCAATAGTTGCTAATAATGTTTCTTTAAATGTCATTATTCTTCTAAAGTGTTAATTAATGATTTAATACAACCTTGTAGATATCCTACAATTTGAGCTCGTGGTGCTTTTTCATCCCACATTTTTTCTGATTCATCTAAATTCTTCTGAAGATAATTGATGATGAATTTTTCCATTTTTTTGTCCATAACTTTTATTTTAATTGATCCCAAAGTAATTGAAGTTCTTTTTCTAGTATTTGGCCTTCTTCATATTGTTCGGATCCTCTAATCTCATAACAATCAATTTGACCACCATAACTAATATTACTTAGATCAAAAGTAAAACCATTTTCCATGTAAATTTGCCATCTACCAAACCCATCACTATCAATTGTGGTTCCTGGATATTTTTCACATACTGCTGTAAAAAATTGCTCTCTATGGAGTCTTTGCATTTCTCTTTTTGTCATAACCTTAATTCCTTTATACCATGAATATACGAACAAACCCTCGGGGAGCCAAGTCCTTGCGCGGAAGTCTTTAAATTACTCTTTTAAATATTGCTTGCTCTTTCAATTTAGCTTCAATCACAATATCTGGTTCTAAACCATATGTATTAATTCTTTCATAGATAATATCTGAATGGGCTTGAGGACGAATTGATTCATCTAATTTCTCCTTTTGTCTACTTTCAGAGTAATGACAACACTGAGCAATACCTTCAGGCCAAGTAATAGCAGCCATTTTTAATGCTTCCTCCTCAGTCATCCCTCCAGTATTAAATTTATGATGAAAATAATCAAATGTAATTGGAATACCTATTGTTTGGTAAATTCCATCAAATAAATCTTTAACAGAATATTCGTTTGGACTATCATCATTTTCGATTACTAACCGTTTTTTAGTGTCATCACGCAATAAGCTAAAATTCTTCACGAAACGCGCCAATGTTGCGCTTTTATCGCCGTAAGCACCACCAACATGAATATTAATTTTATTGTAATTTGAGGGTTCAAACCCAAGCATATTCATTTGTTCGCTATGACAATCGAGTTCTCGAATAGTTTTTGCAACTACTTTTGGATTTGGTGAAGCAAGACAATTATATGGACCTGGGTGCATAGTAAGTCGTTGACCTGATTTAGTAGCAATTGCTCCTATTTCTAGCATCAACTTACAAATCTCATCATAATCTTTTAGTGATGAAAAATCATATTCATCTTGCCAAGGAAATATTTGGGATGACAAACGGAATAATTTTATTCCATGTTCATTATTCCATTCAACAATAGTTTTTAAATCTTTAACATTTAATAATGCTAAATCTGAAACATAATCTAATCCTTTTTGATCAAATGTTTTTCTTCGCATTGTACGGTTTGTCATAATACCGTTTGCACTCATAATCGTGTTTATACACGCATATCCTAAATTCATATAACCTTTATTTTTTATTACTCCGTAAATATACGATCAAATATACCGTTCTCCAAGTTCTTGAACGGTTGCTTTTGCTTCCTCTAAAGACATTTGAAAAAATTCCCTATTATTATTAACTCTATATCTTTCTAATTTATGATGACATTCTTGTTCTAAAGCAAATCCATTATAACAATGAAAAGCCCATTCAACTTTCATAGGAACAATCACACCTGTAGCATTAGAAATTTGTTTAGCACGCTCATCAGGATTATTTTTAGTAAAACCAATTTTATAATAACCTGGCATAGTAGGATTAGACATTATATAAACCCAAGAATCGTAATCACCATCTCTATTAGAATACATAGCAGAACTTCTAGCAGTATAGTAAGTAACATCTTCCCAACCATCTTCAGTTGGAGTTAAAGTAAAATATTGAGCATTTTCAATACCATTAGATGTAAAATCATCTTTACAAGCAATGTAATTTTGTGCTTCTTCTACTGTAATTCTTTCCATAACTTATTCTATTATTATATTAAAGGTATTATTTATAATTTCATTCTCCCCACTATAGGTTTCTGTATTAAAAACTGTTTCCACAAATAAATTAATAGTGTCTCCTATCATCTCATTATCTAATAAAATATTTTGAGTGGGTTTGTAAGTATATTTTGAATAGGTCCCTAATAAAGTTGGAGCATAAGGGCAATCAAAACAAAAATATTTAGGAATTTGATAACCTGCTATATTTAAAGGAGTGTGGTTTTCAACTAAATCTACCATACTATAAGAATAATTTCCAATAGGAATAGGATTGTTAAAATTATTATCATTAAACCACCCTAAGTAAGAGTATTGAGGAGTAGTAAACCTAATAGTATCAATCAAAATCCAATAATCGGTATCATATCTAGATTCAACTAAAGGAACCTTATTAATAACATATTGAGGATCAAGATTAGGTAGATCACCTTTTATTTGAAAATAATTTAACCCATCCCATTTAATTCTATAAAAACCATCCCCATCAATATTAATAGTATCATTTTTATAAATAATTTCATGATTAGTAAAACATCCACCAGGACAAGCAGGTGGGTAAAATTTCTCTTTTTCACATGAAATAAAGAAAAGAGCAATAGCGAGTGTATAAATTGTTTTTTGCATAACCTTAATTTTGACTAAATATACGAAAAAAGAATTAGGAAACCAAATCTTTTAATAGGCGTCTCGAAAACTTACCTTTCTACATATTAACATCCAGACATACGTATATACTATTTATCATTAATTATATTAGTAGTAGATAACCCTCCAAATCTTTTAATGTATTCTATGTGCGGAATAAATTCCTCACCTATAATGGTGCGATTGAGGTAGTCATCGCCTATACACATTACATCAGGGGAAAAAACACGTATTTGGTGTGTGAGTTCTTGGTCAGTTCCGAATGTAACTACTTGATCTATATAGCGGATTGATTTTAGGAACTCAACGCGATAGTGAAGTGGATTTATCGGTCGATTATCACCTTTCATCTGACGGATTCTTCCATCAGTATCTACCCCCACACAAATAATTGAATTTGGGTATAGTTTTTTTGATTGCTGGAACAAATGGATGTGCCCCATGTGGAGCACATCAAATGTTCCGTTTAACCAAACACGTTTTGTGGGTTCCGGGTTCATTAATTAGTGTATTCAAGCGCTAAACTAAACAATTCTTTATTGATCTTTTGATCTTGTTTAAAGTTTTTAACTTGTCTAGCTTTTCTTACTTTAGAACCACTAATATATTCGAAATCACCATCAATGATTTTTTCTTGTACTACATTAAATACACTCCATAAATCACTACCTTTATCCTCTACACGAGTTGGTGCTAGAAGCTCTTCGAAATTGAACTTTCTATTTTTGATTTGATTAGCAGTAAATCTAGTTTCAAGAGCTTTTTTGGCAAAATCAATTGCTTGTTGTTGACCAAGCTCAACTTGCTTCATTTTATTCATCGAATCAACTGTCAATGGCAATCTTTCTACCATATCTTTGATTTTAACCTGAAGATCTTCAAACGTATAACCCATATGTCTCATCTTCACATCCTCAAATTGGGTTGTTGAAATAACTAATCCATTCTCACAAATCATTCTAAATAGACCTGCTGTGAAGGTAAATGCATTTTTACCATCATGAGAGTTAGTTAATAGGATTTGTGGGAAAACTGTATCACCATCTTCTCCATTAATTACTACATCTGGATTTCTAAATACGACTAAGTGTTTTTGAACACCACGAGTTTTAGCTTTCCTAGCTTTAACTTCTTTTACATCAACTACATCCCAACCTAATAATCTCATATCATCAATTACTTTAGATGTTGGAATGTGGGTATAGTGTTTAGAAACTTCACTTGAAGCTTTTTCACTGAATACTGCTGGAGCTTTTTCTCTAATCTCCGAATCATTTAAAAATGTTGTTTTGTTTAAATCAACCATAACTTTTATTATTTATTTTTATTATACCTGGAATATACGAAGGCTTCCTGGCTAAGCCAAGTACTTAACCGGAAGCTTTTAAATTACTTTTTAACTAATAAACTTGGTGAAACTCTCATCATCTGACCATTTGCACCTTTAACCCCAATATTTTTAATATTAATTTTAACGATTATAAATTCATCATTAGGATTAACTTTTTTATGATTAATACCAACCACATCTCCAACCTGGAAATCATCTTTAGTAGCACGAACGATTTTTTCACCTTTTTCGGCTTTCATTTTCGCACTTAAACCATTCACATCATACCTGATAGTACCTAATGAAATATTTACACCATACTGCTCTTCTAATTGAGCAACTGCTTTCTGGAAATCTCCTCTGAATAATTTTACTTCTTGCTTTGTCATAACTTTTATTTAAATCTGTGTTCTATTGGCTTCGCGCCTCATTTACCCCGTAAATATACGAACGCCTGTTGCGGAAACCAAATTTCCTGCGCATTACCTTCAAAATACTGTATATACTTTTGTCGATCACAAAAATTTTGTTAAAAAAAAGAATCGCGCCCTGCGGATTTTGTGGCCCTTATTCCATAATATATTTGTATATACAATCGATGGGTGAAAGTCGTATTCGATCCATAAATTACCCTAAATCTTTTTTTACGCATATCCACCATCGATGGACGGCAGTATACATGGGATATTATG
>Ga0181409_1000047_pt1 | contig 39165 bp, 46 predicted proteins | sample 32SPOviralmetaG_FD_130138 | JGI IMG/M metagenome (GOLD analysis project Ga0181409, IMG submission 130138) | Marine viral communities from the oligotrophic San Pedro Time Series (SPOT) site, San Pedro Channel, CA, USA - 32 SPOT_SRF_2012-05-30 | ecosystem: Environmental > Aquatic > Marine > Strait... | reverse complement strand
GGACGTACTAAAGTTGAAGGATATACGTTTGTATTAGGTAAGCGTGTAAATGTTGAGTTAAATCTTAAAACATTGGAATTTGTAAAGTAAATAGTAGATGGTTATGGTTTGAAAGCGAGTCAATAGTGATTCGCTTTCTTAGTCTAAAAGTATGTTTGCAATACGCTAGCGTGGCGTTAGCGATTCGATAGCATATAGGGGCGCCACAATTGCGTGCCATGTATGTACGCGCACATATGCGCGCAAGTTTAGACCGACCCTCTCCTCGTAAACGGTCTTTCACCATCGAGCATATATACGCATATATTTACATGTGAGTAAAGGTTCATAATCTTGTCATATTAAATGTGTTGTTGTATCCTCATGGGTTATTATGTATCAATAAAAAACATTATGAATATACAAGAAAAAAAGTTAGACATTACGCCTTACATTTACATTATCATAATGATATCTGTATTTCTACTAGCATTATAATACAGTTTTCCAAAATACCCATTTTACCCTAAAATATACAGACATTAAAAAAAAAGATCTGAAAAAAATTTCTGTATCGAGCCTCATCGCATGTGTCACGTGCGTATTCACATTATTGATTCTTTTTCTTTCGGTTTTTAAAATTCTATTGTAATTATTATTTCTGCGAACCGGACCGAACCGGTTTCTTACATATATTATCGTAATCAGTCCGCCCGTTGTATGTATCCACATATAATTAATAAAGGTTGTATATACGTAGGTAGTTGGGTTGGCTGTGAGAGTAGCGAGGTTATTTAAAAATTTTATTTTTATGAGAAAACCTCAAAAAATTCAAGATCTTTTTTCTAAAAAACAAAAGATCGAAAAAGAAATTAAACACATCCAAAAAACATGCCAACACTCCAATAAAACAGTAAGATCTACTAAGGAAAATGTGGATTCCTCCACCTTTATTATTAGATGGGTATGTGATGAATGTTCTTCCATAGTAGGTATACCCAACAAACAAGAATTAGAAGCATATTTAAACAAATAAAATGGCAGAAAAAGATATAAATTTAAAATTAGTATTAAAACGATTTCCACCTGGTGATAGATGGACACCCGCTGATTCTGAACAACCCGTATTTTCAAGTCTAACAGAGGGAATTGAATGGGTTTTTCAATCAACACAAGCAAGAGATTATTTAATAAAAGCAGCAGAAGGCCAAGTTTTTGTGTATTGTGAAAATGAAATAGCAGAACCTGAACCAGAACCAGTAAAAACATATAATTTATATGGAGAATATGAGTAAAAAAATAGGATATGTAATTGTTATGATATTTTGGTTAGTAACATTAACTATATTGTCTGTAATGACAGGATGTTATGTTACATCTTATACTCCAGATCCTATATATGAAGATCACCCACATACAACTGAAGTATATTGGTATACTGATTATGAATTAGGAGGCACACCATACTTTGGGTATTGGGATAGTTTTTATTATTATTATGGGATTCCTCATTTTTACCCATGGTGGTATTATTATCAATTTATTCCTCCTTACCATTATTACACACATTCCCACATACACATACATTGTGATAATGGTCATTATGTATATGGACATAGAGGACCTACACTTAATAATAATATAGCAAAAGATTTTACACCAACAATAAAAATAAAAAATAATAAAGATAAATCATTTGTTTTTCCTAGAGATTGGAAATCAAGTAATTCAACCAGAATTAATAAACATAACAATATTAATAAAACGTTTGATTATGGAAATTTTAATAAAAATAATAATAAGCGTAATAATAACATTAATTTTAATAAAAATAACAAAATAAATAAAGGTAATAATGGATCTACGAGACCAAATAAAACAAACACTAGAAGAAAACCAAAATAAAAGTAAAGGTTTTGGTGACACATTTGAAAAATTCACACGTTATACTGGCATTAAACGTTTAGTTAAATGGATTTATGGAGAAAAAGATTGTGGGTGTGATAGAAGACAAGAGTTATGGAATAAATGGTTTCCTTATAAAAATAGTCCTGGTTGTAAAGAACCTTGTGATTAATTAAAGACTTCCGCAAAAATATTTGGAGAAGCAAAATATCTTTCGTATCTTATGGTATAATTAAAATATGAAAATATGAAAAGAGCTATTAGAATCTTAGAAACACCACTTTATTTATTAACTATTGCATTAGCGTGTTTTGAAATGAAATTATATGGAACATCAATATTTTTAGTTGGAGTTTCTGCCGTTAGGTTATATATAAACCACATCACAGATGAATCTGTTTATAAAAATAATTAAAAAGTAAAAAACAATAGTATGTATTTGCGAAGTTTAATTAAATTTTATATTATCGACTTTGCAACCTATATCTATTATGCATATTCCCCCTTCGGGAACCACTCAGCATACATTACATGCTTGGGTAGCACATATAAGTAATATATGTGTAGGTCACATTCATCTTCAAAGAGAATCAAATAAACGTATTAAATTTTTAGACGCTTGGGTCCATCCTAATTATAGAAGACAGGGTATATATAGAAAACTATGGGATACTCGTTGGATATATGTTAAAAAACATTTTAATAATTTTACATGTTATGCCTGGGCCAAACCAATGTCTTTACCTTTATTAATTGAAAAAGGTTTTAATCAAGGAGATACATGTGTTTATGTTGAAAAGAAAATTGCAAAATAATTTGGAGAAGCAAAATATCTTTCGTATCTTACCGTATAAAAATGTATAAAATATGAATAATTCAAACTTTTGGTTAAATAGTGATATAAAAGGTACACTTAATTTATTAGAATTAGCCAATACCCAAAAAGCTATTACAAATTTTATAAAAATCCTTACAGATAAAGAAATCCCAGTTGAATTTTATTCAAATAATGATGGGGATTCTATGACAAATGGTAAAAAAATCACATTATCATCATCTATATCAGCGAACACCGTAGATAGTGTGGTAGGTACTGCACTTCATGAAGCAGCTCATTGTAAATATACTAACTTTAATGAATTAAAATATTTAAATAATACATTAGCTCCTAAAAATTTAATGTCTGGTAAACATACTATTAGTATTTTATTAAATTTCATAGAAGATAGACGTATTGATGATTTAGTTTATAATGAAGCACCAGGATATCAAGGATATTATAGAGCAATGTATAAAAGATATTTCTACAGTAAAATAGTAGATAAATCATTAAAAGGACCCGAATATAGAGAAGAAAATTGGGAATCTTATATATTTAGAATTATTAACATTTTTAATAAAAACACAGACCTTAATGCATTAGCTAAATTACAACAAATTTATGAGATAATTGATTTAAAAAATATTAACAGACTAATTAATACACATGAATCTTTATTAATTGCTGTTAAAATATATAAATATTTATCAGACCATTTTGCATCAATGACTCCTGAAGAACGTAAATCACAAGTTCAACAAAATAAACAAAATGTTAGTAGTAAATTTCCATCTAAGGAAGAAACTAAAAAAGCATTTAATAAACAAGAAAATTTTATTAATGGTGAAATTCATAAATCATCTATGTCTAAAAATGAACGCCAACAAGTAGAAGCTTTATCAAAATTAAATATTAAAAGTAAAAAAATAAAAACAACTGACTTTAATGGGGTTAAAAGAGATAATATAAAAGTACATGTGATTGATGGAATTAATAAAACATTAATTAATTCTAATTTATATGACATTTTTCATATATCATCTATATACAACAACACAGCAAATAAGGGTATATCTTTAGGAAAAAAATTATTAAATAAATTACAGATAAGAAACGAACAAATAACATTAGCATCCAAAAGATTAAAAACAGGTAAAATAGATCCTAGACGAATATATGCTGCTAATTTTGAAAATGACCTATTTTATAAAATAGATAAATCAAATTATAAACCTATTAGTATACATTTATCTATAGATGGAAGTGGTAGTATGCAAGAAGATAATAAATGGAAATCTGTACTTACAAATACAATTGCCTTAGGTTATGTATCTTTATATATGAATAATATAGATTTAAATATATCTATTAGAACTACGGGTAAAGATCCCAGGTTATCATCAAAAACTTCACAAATTCCCCTATTAATTTTGGCTTTTAATAGTAAAAAACACACATTAAAAGATTTAAAAAACTTAGCATATTATAATCCAAAAGGACTAACACCTGAGGGAATGTGTTTAAACACATTAAACGAATATATACCTAATTCATCTTATTATTTAGATAGTTATTTAATTAATATGAGTGATGGTTATCCTACATTTGAAAGTAGGGGTTTTATTTATAAAGGTAAAACAGCATTATTAGATACTACAAAAGCAGTTTATAATATAAAGAAAAAAGGTGTTAAAATATTAAGTTATTTCATTAATTCACCTACAAATGATTATAGAGAAAAAGAATTAATAAATAATTTTAAAATTATGTATGGTAAAGAAGCATCATTTATAAATCCAGATAATATAAATGAAGTAACTAAAACATTAAATAATTTATTTTTACAAAAAAATTTAATATCATGAGAGGAAGACCTAAAGAAAATATTGAAATAAAAAGAAAATTTACCCGAACATATTATGATGTTCCCTCAAAACCAGAATTAGGAGGTAAAAGTGTTTGGCATTATGATTTAGACAAATTTTCCAATGGCCCTTATTTAGTAGAACATTTTGACCCTACCTATGATAAGTTAGAAAAATTATACAATAAGTTAGAAAAATTAAAATTACCCAAATATCATGAATCAGGAAGAAAAAAAAGAACAACTAAATCTGACAAAGAAAAGATTAAAAATACAGAAAATGCGTACTGGAAAGAACATTATAGACTCTTTCCAGAAGATGAACCAAAAAAACGTGGAAGACGAAGAAGAAATTGAATTAATTTTACTTGAAGCACACGCTTATGGTTTAAGAAATGAAGTAAAAGAATTTGCTGAAGAGGAATTAGAAAAAGCCTCTTTTGAGGGACGTTGGCTTTCAAAATTAGATGCATATGTAAGGGCATATAACGAATGGATTAAATAACAAAATATGGGACATTGGGAAGATACATTCTGGGAAGTTACAGAATCAATTAATAAAAAAGGCCTTAAAAAAGAATTTGATGCTCAATTAGAAAAAATGAGATATCAAGATAAACACCGTTATAAAGAAACTAGAGATAAATGGCGGTATGCTCATGATAAAGTAGTAAAAGAAAATTCTAATGGAAGAAATACAAGATAAAATCGAAAACCTTATTGATGATATTGAAAGAGACAGTACATTAACAAACACAGATATCATAACAATATTATATCAAATAAAAGAACAAATAGAAGATTATAATTTAAACAAAAATGAAGGACTACAATGGGAAGATTTGGATTAATAATTTCTATTTTATATAATTAAATGAATCGCTAGTATTTATATTAGCTGCTATTTTGGACCCGGGTTCGATTCCCGGCATCTCCACTAGGGGGGATTAGCTCAGATGGCTAGAGCGCTTCGCTTGCACCGAAGAGGTCATGAGTTCGAGTCTCATATTCTCCACTTTAATGATAGGGGATGACTGGTTTTGACAGATAGTAAGGATATAAAGAAGATTCAATGCAACAACTGGCAAACAAGTTGAAACGGTGAAAGCAGGTATTTTTGCTTCATTAGCAGCAATCAGATTTCTGGCAACAGAAACTGTAGCTACTGAAGAATCAGTATTTGCGATGGCTGCCTGATAGGGCACTCAACACCAACGGCAAACAAGGATCAAGTCGTAAAAATCCTAGAGAGCAGCTTAGGCTGCTCTTTTTTTTCTATATTTATTTTCGTATATTATAATATCCGTATATGAAAAAGATTTTTTTAGTAATTTTAGCGTTATTTACGTTAAATGCTTCCGCCCAAGAATGGAAACCTAAATTAAAAAAGGTTTTTAAATATTCAACGTTTTATGGTGCCGTAAATGGTGGTAATTCTATATCTGATGTAGATGTATTTTCTATAACAAATGGATTAGAAACAGAAACAATAGAAACACCCTTTGATTATTCATTAACTTTTGGTGTTAGAAAAATAGCAAGGTTAGGATATGAAAATAGAGCAAATACTTTTTATAATGGTACCGAAAATTCTTTTTCAGACGCTGCTACTATAGGTAAAATTAAAGGATTTGAATTTTTATTTGAATTAGATTATACAAGACAACAAGGTATTAATTTCTTAAATCAACAACATTTTTTAAGATATGTTGCTAATAAATGGATAGCAAAAATAGAATATATCCAAGATGGTTTTGCAGACATTGAATATTTTGAAGCTTCAGAAAGATACAGATTAAAAATAGGAAATAAACTTTCATTTAATGTAGGAGCGGTACAAAGATTATCAGAACCTTATGGATATAATCCTTTAGAAGAATGGATGTTATCAAATGGTAATTTACATTATTCACAATTAGCATTACAAGAAGGATATTCAGTTACATTTGATGGACAAGGTGGTACAGAATATTTTGATCCATCAAATAATTCAGTCGCAACTAGTACAGAAGTTTGGGAAGCAGTTATTATACCCCAAGCACTAGCAGATTATACAGAAAAAAAAAGAAACCAATTAAGCCAAACATTACAACACTCTTTAGTTATAGGATTTGATTATTATCATTTTACAGATGATTTTTGGGTTCATAGTTGGGGAAATGTAATGCCTTATCATTATAATAATAATGGAGAATATTCATATCACAAATTTAATGATGGACAGTGGGTAGATTATTCAGGTGGTTTAATATTTGGTTATAGATTTAATAAAAGTTTGGGAATATTTTTAGAAGGAAAATATAATAAGTATTGGAATCGTAACTGGCACGATTTTTCATTTGGTTTAAATTATGTAATATATTAAAAAATGGCAAAAGAATTAAACGAAGACACATCATTTAAAATAAGTTTAAAAACATTAGGAGGAATAGCAGTATTAATTTTTACACTTGTGGGAATGTGGTTTACATTACAAGCAGAAATTACTTTAGCTAAAGAATTACCAACCCCTCCAAAACCGGATGTTACTAGGATGGAATTTGATATGAAAGATAAAAATATTCGATTAACAATCGAAAATACTCAAGACGATGTTGAAGAGATTAAAGAAGATTTGAAACGTATTGAAGAAAAAATAGATAGATTAAAATAAACAATATGAAAAAATTATTATTATTATTAGGCTTAATATCGATTTCAAGTCTTACTTTTGCACAAAAATCTCCTTGTAAATCAGATATATGTGTAGTACAATTTAACGCTGGATGGAACTCATCAAATGATGTAGAATGGGTAAACGATTTAGGTGATTGTGGTGTAAAATATATAGATATAGCAACAGACACAGATTCACAAGACTTATATGAAATAGTAGTTGTACCAACAATTATAGTATTCAATGGTAAAGAAGTTAAAAGATTTCAAGCTGATATTTCTTTTGCTATGAAAGCAACAAAAAAAGATGTTCAGGAGGTAATAGATGAAATCCTAATGGATCAATTTTAAAATTATAAATATATGAAAAAGTTATTATTAATATTGGCGTTATTGCCAACAATGTTATTAGCACAAAATAGTTGGATAAACATACAACTATTAACAGATAATTATCCAGGAGAAACTTCTTGGCAAATAACACCTCCAGGAGGTTCACCTATTATTATAGGTAATGATTCAATTACTGAATCTAACTTCTTATATGATACTATTATTCCTATAGGAGGAGATATAATTGTATCCATATTTGATTCATATGGTGATGGGTTAGGTGCTTCACAATGGGGAGGAACAGATGGATGGTTCTTAATACAAAATGATTGTCAAGATACAATTATGTATGTCGCAGGGGATTTTGGATTATCATATATAGATACATTAACAATTGCACCGTGTGCACCACCTGCACCAGATGTATTTGGATGTATAGACATAAATGCATTAAATTTTGACTCACTAGCAACTGCAGATGATGGTAGTTGTACATATCCTGCCTGTGGTGGGATTTTATCATCTAACGCATATCAAAATTGTTATCCAGGAGGTCAAGCATTAGCTATATTTGAGTGGACTACAGAAGCATATAATCCTTCATGCGAAACTGTTAAGGTTTGGTATACAAACGCCGAAGGTGTTGGACCATATCAATATGGTGTACCACCTAATGCAACTAATTTTGCAGTTAATGCGGGTAATGGTCAAATGCCCCCTAATTGGAGTGTAGAACACTATTTACAAGTAGAGTTTGCAGATGGTACTATGTCTGATACCATTACTTATACTCCTACTCCGTGTATTGATGGATGTACAGACCCAACACAAATATCTTATAATCCTTGGGCAACAGAAGATGATGGTTCATGTTCTGGAACTACCTGTGATACTTCAAACCAATATCAAATTACAATGGAAATTACATTTGATAATTGGCCTAGTGAAACTTCATGGATAATGAATAGTTTAGGAGTTATAGATGAAGCTATTGTAGGAACATATGATTTTAATGATATAGGACAAACATATACATATAATTTTTGTGTAGATCAAAATGCAGGATTTGAATTAATAGTTAACGATGATTATGGTGATGGCATGGCGGGTTCTACATCAGGTGGAACAATGGATGGCTCAATTATTATATATGATTGTTCAGGAGATACTATTTGGTATATGGATAATCCAGGATTTGGAGACACTTTATATTCAGGGGCCCAATCAGCAACCCCATGTTCTACTATCCCCACAATAGATGGATGTACAGATGATGATTATCAAGAATTTAATCTATTAGCAAATAACGATGATGGTTCTTGTATTAACTTACACATATATGGTTGTACTGACTCTAATGCATTTAATTATGATCCAACAGCAACAATGATGGACTTGATACCAGATTGTAATTACGAATTATGGATTGGAGATGCAGGTGGTGATGGATGGGGTAATTCATATATAGGAGTTTATCAAAATGGTATAGATTTAGGAACATATACAATGGGTCCTGGAAATTATCAACAAACATTTAATTTAATTTTAGATCCAGGGATTCTAGTAGAAGTATTTTATTTTGAAGTAGGAGGACCACAACAACCCCCACAAGAAGTACAATTTCAAACATGGCATAACTCATTTAAATTAACTAATGCTAATGGTGTTGAATTAATGTATGAAGGTCAGAATCCTTTTGCAAACAATGGTCAAGGAGCTTTACAATCATTTGACTCACCATTTTTTACAAAATATACAGCAATACCATTTTGTGGGACAACTTGTATCCCAACAGTTGAAGGTTGTATGGATATAAACTCATTTAATTATGATTCTAATGTAAATGTCGATGATGGATCATGTATAGAATACATTTATGGTTGTACAAACGAATTTGCCATAAATTATAATCCATTAGCAAATGTCGAAGACAATTCATGCATCCCTTTTATAAATGGATGTACAGATCCTATTGCTGATAATTTTAATCCATTAGCAAATTTTGATGACTTTTCATGTTATTATATTGGATGTATGGACAATACAGCATGTAATTATAATTCAATAGCAACTATATCAAATGGTTGTTTATACCCCCCAACATATTATGATTGTTATAATGTCTGTTTAAATGATGTTGATAGTGATGGGGTTTGTGATGAATTAGAAGTATTAGGTTGTACAGATCAAACAGCACTTAATTTTAATATTAATGCTACAGATAATGATGGTTCATGTATAATGCCTATATATGGTTGTACTGACCCTGTAATGTTTAATTATGACGCAACCGCAAATACAGATAATGGTTCTTGTATAGAATTTATTTATGGATGTACTGATTTAAATGCGTTTAATTATGATGCAACAGCAAATACTGATAATGGAACTTGTGTAGAAATTATAATAGGATGTACAGATAATATAGCATTAAATTATGACCCATTAGCAAACACATTAGATAATTCATGTTGTTATATTGCGGGTTGTACAGATTCAACAGCACTTAATTATGATTCAGATGCATGTTTTGATGATGGCACATGTGTTGTAATTATAGAAGGATGTGCAGATCCTAATGCATATAACTATGATCCTTTAGTTAATTTACCTGACAATACTACTTGTTTATATAATGCAGGATGTTATGGAGGACCAGGAATTCCATATTGGTTAAACGATGGATGTTATGCTTGGGTAATAGATATAGATTCATATTGTTGTACGGATGATTGGGATACAAGTTGCCAATCAATGTATGATTATTGTCAAAATGGTTGGCCAGTATCAATAGAAGAATCTGAATCAGGAACAATTATAGTATATCCTAACCCAACAAATGATATTTTAAATATAGATACACGATTAGAAATTGATGTAGAAATATATGATATGATGGGTAAATTAATAATATCAGAACAAAATACAAAAAGAATAATGCTTAATTATATTCCAAAAGGAATATATAATTTAGTCATTAAGCATGATAAATTAAGAGTAACTAAAAGAATAATTAAACAATAACTAGTCTCCAAAATAATTTTATATTTATATAGGAATAATACATTACAATAATGGCAAATAATAAATTTAACGGATATTCACCAAAGCATGCTAAACCTTCTGGAAAAGAAGGAACAATATATTCAGGTGCAGAAAAAGGAAATACATATGAACATTTAGGTGATAGATTAGATAGAGTAAACCCATACGAATTTAGAAAAGGTATGGATTATGAACTAACAGCCATTGGTTGTTCAAGATTAGCAGAATCAACAATTGAGGAAAGAGAAAAAGCAACAGAATCCGTTCTTAAAAACTTAGAAGAAGTTTCAAATTATTACACTGCTATAGTTACTTATGAAACTAAATATAGAAATACTCAAGGTTCAAAACCTTCATTTAAATCATGGTTATCTGAACAAGATGAATTTAAAATGAAAGAAGTAGATCAAAACTTTAAAAATGATAAAATGACTGAACCAAAAACTCAAAATTTAGAAGTGTCTACAAAAGCTGACATAAAAATGAAAGCTTTAAAAGAAAATATAAAAACTTTAGTTAGTCAAGCTTTAAATGAACAAGAAGATATAGATTTAGATGATGAAAAAGCAGACAAAGCAGCTTCAAAAGGAGCTAAAAAATCTAAATCTAACAGATTTGATTTAGAAAAAGATGCTATAGAAAATTTATTATATAGAGGTAAAAAAGGAAAAGAAAGTGAATATACAAAAGATGAACCATCTCCTGAAAGCATTTTAGCTAAAAAAGATGAATTATTAGACGTATATAAATCTAAACTTAAAGGAAAAGAAGGAGGAGCAGATGACTATAATGAATTACTTAAAAAAGCAAATGAAAAATTTAAAAAACAGTTAGAAAAACACGTAAAAACCTTTGGAGCAGATGGAAAAGGAAATAACGTTGTTTTAAATGATGTATTTGGAGCTACTTTACCAGAAACTATTAAAGCATTAGGAGTAAGATTAACATCTATCGCAAAAGAAGAAGAAGACGACCTATTAGAAAAAACAAACGAACGTTATAAGATAGCAGAAACAGATATGACCCGAGAACAACATATTAAGCTTCTTGAAATATGTAGGAAAAATGGTGCCAACTTAAGAGAAGGAGCTATGGGGGTTAGAATGTATTATGAAATAGCAAAAGAAGCATATTTAGAAGGTTTAGCTAACGGATTAAGATTATAAAAATGAAAAACAACAACTTAAATAAATTAAAAATGTCAAAAAAAGTATTATCAGAAAGATTACAAGAATTAGCAGGTATTAGATCTTTTGAATCAGTAAATGAAACACCTGAAAAAGCCGATGAAGGTAATAAAAAAGATATGATGAACGAAAGTATCTTTGGTGCCGTAGCAGGAATAATGGGACTATTTGGTACTGCTGGTATAATGGTTGCATTAGAACAAGCAGCAGAAGATCCAGAATTTAAAGAAAAACACCCTAAAGCAGCAGAAACTTTAACAAAAATCTTTGGATTTTTACGTGATATAGGAGGTGCAGCAGGTTCAGCAATGAGACGTGAAGGTGAAGAATAAAAATTAAAATTAGTTATATGAAAAAAATAAAAAGTTACTTTAAAAGATTATGGTCAGCTCTTTGGGCATCAACAGATTTAGATGAACGAGCAGCAGAAGCCATACAAGAAGCAAAACAACGAGTTAAAGTGATGAAATCAGAACTTGTTGATGTTAAAAACGCATTAAAGAATGCTGCAAACCAATCAAAAGATGTTTTTGATGCAGCAAAAGGTAAAAAAAGAAGAGGAAGAAAACCTCAATATAAAAAAAGGAAAAACTAAATAATTAAAAATAAAAAGATGAACTTAACTGAACTAAAAAAAATGATAGCTGAGGAATATACAGCTTTTCAAAATGAACAAGCAGAACCAGCAATTGATGTAGCTCCAGAAGATATTGATGTTGATGGTGGTGAGGATTCAGAAGAAACATTACGTCAAATTTATGATATGTTAAAAGATTATTTCGAAGGAGATGATAATGCAGATGATAATGCAGACGATAATGAAGACGCAGATTCTGATATGGGTGATATCCCAGGTGATGTAGACGGAGACGGTGATGTAGATGGAGATGACGCTGCTGAAGCACTTCAAGAAAGATTCCAAAAATTAGCGAATATCATTAAAGGTTAAATATATGACTCTTGATGAGTTATTATTAGAATGGTCTTATAGGTCAGATAAGGGATATCCGTCATTGGATAACCCTTCTGATGTCTTATTATTAGAAGATATATTAAAAAAATTAGACTTACCTACTGAAGAAGTTATATTTCATTTACAAGAACAAGTATCAATTTCTACTGACGATGAAATTCCTGATGAAGAAGAACCTATAGATGATTTAGAACCTACATCCACTGAAGAAGAACCCCCAGGGGAAAAGGATAATGATGATAATTTAACACAAAAAGTAGGAGGATCATCTGAATATGATGAACTTATAAAAAGAAAATTAGGTGTTGATACTATTCCCATTTCTAAAAATTCATATAAATTTACTAAAGGTACTTTTGAAGAACAAGTTAAAAGTGATGATTTAAAAGTTTGGCAAGATTTATGGGAAGCAAAACCAGAAAAGAAAACAGAAAAAGGAGTTGAAACTGCGGGTGTAGGTAAAGGAGAAGTATCATTATATTGGTTATATCATTATTCAAATTCAAATATAAAAGTAGATGAAGGTAGAAGTGGTGATGACCCCGATTTATTTTTTAATGGAGATGGTGTTGAAGTTAAAGCATATAAAAGTCATAACTCAAAATTATCTATTGGAAGGTATGGTGCTGATAAAGAAAATTTAAGATTGTTAAGTGTTATATTTGGTATATCTACTTTAGCTAGAGTTTTTGGAGCAGAAGGGGCTAAAGACAAAACAATAAACCCAACAAATTTTGCGGGAACAGATTTAATAAATGCTTTTGATCATGTAATAGCATTTTCAGAAGTAGATTTAGATCAATTAGCAAACATGTATCCTGTTTTTAGTCAAATAAAAAAGAATATAGATTATTTAGATTCAATGATAGAATATACTACTTCTAAAGAAGGTGCCTTTGCTATGGCTAGAAAATTTTTAAAAGATAAAATGTCAAGAAAACCAGGAGACGGTAACCATTTAGTTAATTTAAAAAAAGATGGTAGTATGAAATTCTTTGGTATTTCTTTTAGTGCTTTAGATTCAAGTGATGATTTATTAAATCAGATGGGTTCTTCACAAAGTGCTATGAAATTTAATTTTAGTAAAATCTTTTAATAAAAATTAGGTTTTATTAAAAAGAATTATTATCCCCTAAATATGGAAGAAGAATATAATTCAAAAAATATAGATAAAGCCTTACAACGAATGGAACAAGCTGATGAATTAAGCACTGTTACTCGTTCATCAACTAATATATTTCAAGTTTTTGATGAAATTGAAGAAGAAAAACAAATTTATGAACTCGATTATGCTTCTGAAATTAAACGAAATAAATATTTACAAAAAATAAACAAACTACAAAAACTTATTAAAAAACATGGGAATAAAGATGAAATAACCCGTATAATATCAATAGGTGCTTTAGTAGAAACAACTAATTTTAATAAATTAGATAATAATCGTAAAAAAATATTAAAACAAAATTTAATTTGGTGTAATAAAAAATTCAAAAAATATTTGGATTCCCCAAAATAATTTACTATACGTTATAAATAAAATAAAATTACATGAAATACGCAAAACAAGCACAAACAGCATTAGATAGAATAGATCAAGCATTAGCTCAATTAAGAACCCTTATTAAAAGAGGTGAAAATAAAGAAGCTTTAAAATTTATGGAAGAGGGATTATTAAAAGAACGTTTTGAAGAAATGCAAAATATAATCACTCTTTCAGATACAGGAAATATGGGACCTAGAGGGATTCAAAATATACGTCCCCTTTAATAAATAAAAGTTATGTTATCAGCAGAAAAAATTCAAAAAAATTGGGATCGTTATATTAATGAAATCACAGATTCATTTACTAAAGAAAGAACAGATATACTACTTCCCTTTTTAGAAAAATACCAAGAAAGAATGATGATGATGCCTGCTTCAAGCAAAAATTGGCACCATTCAGCATTTGCAGGTGGTTATACTGACCATGTTTTGCGTGTCTTTGATTGTGCTAATAAATTATATGAAACGTGGAAAGACATGGGGGGTGATGTTTCCACATATACTGTTGAAGAAATGCATTTCGCCGCTTTATTCCATGATTTAGGCAAGATGGGCCAACAAGAAGGCGAATACTACCAACCAAACGACTCACAATGGCATGTTGATAAATTAGGTATGGTTTATAAATTCAACACAGACATCCCCGCAATGAAAGTGCCAGAAAGATCATTATTTATACTTCAGGAAATTGGGTGTAAATTAACCCAAAATGAATTTATTACAATTAAAATTCATGATGGTTTATATGATGAATCTAATAAATTTTATTTTATGTCTAGTATGAAAGAAACTAGACTAAGAACCCATTTACCTTTATTAATGCACCAAGCAGACCATATGGCTGCTCAAATCGAATTTGAATTATGGAATAATGCATCTAATAGTGTTCCTAAATCAAAACCAGCTAATGCTACTAAAGGAGATAAAACACTTAGAGCAGCTAAAAAAATAAACACAGAAAATAATCCGAATCTATCAAAAGCAACTATTGATGTTATAGATTCATTTTTTAAAGACTAAATATGAATACACTTAATATAATATTGATTGCTACATTAGTAATTGTTTTAATACTTATTTTTTTTATAATTAAAAATTTATTAAACCAAATCGAAAAATCAGAAGACATAATCACAGAATATGAAAATTTTATTATTAAACAAAGTGAAGCTATAGAAGCCTGTAATATAAGGTTAAATGAAGTTGATAATAAAGGCATATTTAAAGCTGATGATGAAATAGGTTGGATGTTTAAAGAATTTACAAAAATCCAAGAAGCACTAAACGAATTTACATTAAGATAAAATATATAAATGTCAAATAAAACTAAATACGCCCCCCTACCCCCAATAGATACTACTATTGATTTTATTATAGGAACAACTGAAGTTTTAAAACCAAAAAGAGGAAGAAAGAGAACAAAGAAAAAACAATACTTTACCCCAGATACAGATAGAGCTATAGCGGAATATTTATCAACTTCAAATCAAAAAGAAAGAGACTATATATTCTCTACAAGAATACATTACGCCTTTTACAAATTAGCAGAAAACCTCATCCATACATTTAAATTTTATTATACAGAAGTAGATGATTTAGAAGATTTAAAACATGAAGTAATTTGTTTTCTTTTAGAAAAATTAGATTACTTTAAACCTGAAAGAGGATCAAAAGCATTTAGTTATTTTAGTATTGTAGGTAAAAACTATCTTATACTTTATAACAATAATAATTATAAGAAGAAAAAAGCCAAAGTAGGCCTTGAAGAAGCAGATGAAGATGATGGGGTAATACGTCAATTAGGAAGAGATGGACGTAAAAAAGAAATGAAAGATTTTATAGATTACCTCACAGAATATATTGATAAACATATGTTTACTATGTTTAAAAAAGATAAAGATAGAAAAGTATGTGATGCTATTAATATATTATTTAAAAGAAGAGAAAACTTAGAAATTTTTAATAAAAAAGCATTATATATCTATATTAGAGAAATGACTAATGTAGACACCCCAGTTATTACTAAAGTAACTAAAAAGTTAAAAACAGTATATAAAACACTATATGCCGAATTTGATAAAACAGGATATGTAAGAATATAAAAACTCCATATTTATAATAAAAATGTATGGATTCATTAAATCAAATATTATTCGATGATAAATCTTTTTCTGATTTATTAAAAGAAATTCACGGTAATCAAAAGAAAAAAGCAAAACAATTAGCCTCTTTAATAGCTGAATTACGCCCTTTAGTCCAATCTTTAGGTGATGCTACTGTTGTAGTTCCTTTAATTAAAGAATATATGGAAATTAGTGTTAAAAACGATGACCAGTTAATAAAAATGGCGGCCATTGTACAACGTTTATCTACAAGTATATCTTCTAGTGGTGATGGTGGTTTATTAACTGAAGAGGAAATGAGTCAATTAATGGATGTTGCTGAAGAAATTTCAAAAACAGTAGAAAAACCAAAACAAATAGAAAATAAATCAAATGAGGACTAGTTTAGAAGCTGTAAGAGTACGAGAAGTTATTTTAAACAACGAAACAAATCCTAAAAGATACAATGCTTTAGGGAAAAGTGACGCTGTTGGAACTATATTATATACTAAACTTAATACATCAGCCCCTGATAATTTTTCTACTGATACTTTAAGCTTTGCAAAACCATTATTTTCTGGTATAAATCAATATCCCGTAGTTAATGAAATAGTATATTTAGTAAGAGGACCTTCAGAAATTTATTATGAAGGGAATACCCGAAATACAGTAAGATATTATTTACCTCCTATTAAGATTTATAACCACCCTTTACATAATGCTTTTCCTGATATTTTAGTTAATAATAAACCAGTTTTATCTAATGAAGAATTAGAAGCAGGTGCACAAAATTCCAAAAATGAATATTCTATTAATTTAGGAGAATATTTTAAAGAAATTGAAAAAATAAGACCTTTAAGACCTTATGAAGGAGATACTATTATTGAAGGTCGATATGGTAATTCTATAAGATTTGGAGCCACTACTTACAACCAATTAGAAGATATAAATAGATGGAGTAATGAAGGTGAAATAGGTAATCCTATAACTATAATAAGAAATGGCCAAAAAGAAGAAGAAAACAAAGAATCTTTTGAACATATAGTAGAAGACATAGACAATGATGATTCAAGTATATATCTATGTTCTAACCAACAAATCTCAGATTTTATACCTGCATCTTTATATCAATTATCTTTTGGTGCTAATTTAATAATCGAGGAAAAAATAGAACCTATAATACAAAATGAACCATTACCTGAAGAGGTAGAAGAAGATATACCTTTAGTTTCTCCACCTCCCCTTCCTCCAGAACCAGAAGAAATACCAGAAGAAATAGTAGAAGAAGACATAGCGGATTACGACATATCACCAACAGAAGCCCAAACAATATTCCCTGGAGATGATTTAGGAGATTTACCAGAATCATATGAAAACCCTACAGGAATAGATGTAGAAAGACCTTTAGGACCCCAAGATCCGCCCCCTATACATGCGGATGCTGAAGAATCATATACCCCTGATTCGACTACTCCTAATTTAGTTAATGGTCCTTATGGTTTTTATGTAGTAACACAAGGTCCTAAAAATAAAATAGTAGTTAAAGATAAAGATATGATAACTGTGTATGATGGTCAAACTTCATTTACTGCATCAATTAGTATATTAATTCAAGAAGCAAAAATAGCATTAGGAATATTATAAATTATGGCGTTTAAATTAAAATCATATATATACAGTAGAGAAGCAGAAAATAGAGGCATTAACAACATGCCTGGGGTTGATGTGGGTTCAGATCCTAAATTAACCCCTGAATATATTATAGGTAATTTAGAATTATTACATAATAAAGTTGTAGATCCTATAATGAGACATTTCAATAATTTAGAAGGTAGTAGTGGTAATTCTATAGGAGTAACATCAGTATATAGGTGTAAAGAATTAAATGAAGTTGTAGGGGGTGTAGAAACATCCCAACATATACAAGGAATGGCTTGTGACATAATATACACAGAAGGATTTGCATCAGAAGTATATAACTGGGCTATAAATAATTTACCCACCTGGAATCAAATAATTTGGGAGTTTCCTGAAAAAGGACAATTTAGTAGTGGTAATACTGATTCAGAGTGGGTCCATGTAGCTTATAATGAAAATGATAACAAAAAAACAAAATCATTAGCTTCAGAAAAAGAAAACTTACATGAATACTATAAAAATAATGAATCTTCAAGAAGGGGTCAATATACTCATGATCTAGAAGAAGAGGCAAACCAATTAATAGTTTTTAATTAAATTAATATAATATGACTTACATACCAGAAGCCCCAGGAATATTTCAAGGAAATCAAGTAATAATAAATTCAGATAGGCTATTATTTAACGCAAAAAATGATAGCATTTTACTTTTTTCAGATAAAGCTATAGGTTTTAGCACTAATGGTAGTTTTCATTTTGATACTAGCCCAAATGAAGGAAGTAAATTTATAATCAATTCTCCCAAAATATATTTAGGGTTAGAATATGATGATACCCTTCCTACCCAACCAGCAGTATTAGGAGACGAATTAGGAGTATTATTAGAAGGCGTTTTAGATTTAATAGATGATGTAATAGATGATATATGCACTAAAGTAACATATGTAGTAACTCCCCCGGGGGGAATGACAGGCATAAACCCAGGTAATTTTTCAACATTTCAATCAAGAAAAATAGAAATAGAAAGTCTAAAACAAGATATCCAAGATATAATGAGTATAAACACAAAATTAGTATAAAATGTCTACAGCGTCAGTAAGAAATTTATTAAATAGTACAGTAACCCGAGTTATTACAACATCGAAACAAAAGATAAAAGACCAGGGCAAAAAACAAGTTATTAAATTAAAACAACAAATCCCATCACCCGCTGATCTTATAGATGAATTAAAATCAGATACAACAGAAGCTAATTGTACAGGTAAAGGAAAAGAAAAATTTGATAATAAATTAAATAAAATAACAAATAAAATAGATAAACTACAAAAAACAATAGAAAAATCTCTTGATAGTTTAGAAGCTGTTGAAGGTAAATTAAAAAAAATAACAGATGATTCAGGGGTTTTAGCTAAAATAAATGACATAGCTTCTGTATTACAACCTATTACAGCTACATTAGGTACAGCTGTAATCGCAGCTAAAATCATGATAAAAGTATATGGTCATATTCCTCTTCCCCCTAATGGAGCGGGACCCCCTTCGGGACCTATATTTTTAGCTAAAGAATTAGCGGATTTAGCAGGGGGAAAAATAGCAGAATATTCAGCTTTAGTATTAAGTTTAACAATTATGGTACAACTTTATACAAAAAAAGTAAATAAAATCTTAGATTTAATCCAAAAAGCTATTATCCCCTTAAAATCACTAAAAGATCAATTAGATAGATTAGTAGCTTTAACCTTATTTATGAAATTAGAACACGAAAGTAAATGTGATCAATTATTAAACCCAAACAGCCAAAATGCAACAGGTACGGGAACAGGAGACTCCAGTGGTTTTAGTAGTGAAGGGCTAAATGTAAATACAATAAATGGGGATAATATAGCATCTTTATCTGAAGGTATGAATCTTGAAGCTCTTATAGCGTGGTCTGAACAAAAATATGGTATGATGTTAGCTGAATTACAGGCTCAGGGAGATACTAGAGCATTAGAAAGAATATCAGTTTTACAAAAAGAAACTAAAGAATGGGTATTAAAATACAATATTAGTTTTAAAATAATTAATATTTAGAAAAAATTTATATTTATAACAAACAACAAATTAACATGAAAGCAAAAACTTTTGAAAATCTAATTAGAAAAGTAGTTAGAGAAGAAATAGATTATGCGTTACGCAGAGAAATTAAAACACTTAAAGAAGATTTACGTGATGAATTAAAACCTACTATAATAGAACATAAAACAAATTTAGTAGAGGTATCAAATGAAAATCCTACAACTCAACCTGTATCAAAGCATTCTTTAAGAGAAAAAATCATGGGTACTAAACCTATAAAACAAAAAAGAAATTTTGTAAGTGATGGAACCTTAAATGATCTCTTAAATGAAACAGCAATGGGGGACACAAACACACAATCATCGAATTCACCCGTAAGTTTATCAAAACCTTTTGCCTCAGGAGCTCCTATGTCTATGGATACAACAGGTATGCCTCCTGAAGTAGCAAATGCAGTTACAAGAGATTACAGTAGTTTAATGAAAGCAATAGATAACAAGAAAAATAATTAATAATGGCCATAGTACAAGGAATAAGAAAAGACCCAAGAGATCTTAATAATATTAAGATAGGAGTAGCTTTCCCCTTGGACGAAACAAATTTATTTGCTAGCACAGATACTCTTACAGAACAAGCAAAATCTGATCTTATTAATGTATTATTAACATTTCCTGGTGAAAGAATAAATTTACCTGATTTTGGCGTTGGGTTAAAACACTTATTATTTGATCAAAAACTAGATTTAGGATCTTTAAAAGCCAGAATAAGAACACAAGCAGATTTTTATGTACCTAACATTCAGGTAGTAGGTGTAAATTCATCAATGTCTGAAGATAACCAAACATTATTTGTATCTATATCTTTCGTGTCTTTATTAAGTGGAACATTAGATTCAATACAATTAAATTTACAAACCGGTAATTACTAATGGCATATTCAAAAATAACAAATAAAAACCAAGATAGAGAAGTTAATTATTTAGCTAAAGATTATAATTCTTATAAAGCCAAATTAATAGAATTTACAAAAACATATTTTCCTAATAATTTTAATGATTTTAGTGAAGGTAACCCAGGAATGATGTTCTTAGAAATGGCAGCATATGTGGGGGATGTATTATCTTATTATACTGATACTCAATTAAAAGAATCAATTTTATCTTCAGTACAAGAAAGAGAAAACTTATATAATATAGCTCATACTATGGGTTACAGACCTAAAGTAACAACAGCGGCTTATGTAAATTTAGAAATATCCCAATTAGTACCCTCAAAAATAATAGATGGGTCCTATGAGCCCGATCATGATTATGCCTTAAATGTAAATTCAGATTCTACATTTTCTTCTACAGATGGTACTACTTTTTATATAACAAAAGATGCTAGATTTGGTTTTTCATCTAGTTTTGAACCTACAATAACAAGTATATACCAATATGATGGCTCAGATAACCCAGAATATTTTTTACTTAAAAAAACAATACCCGCCATTTCTGCCAAAGTAAAAAAACAAACATTTTCAGTTGGAACCTCACAAAGGTATTTAACTATAGACTTATTTGATTCTAACATTATTTCAATAGAATCAATTATAGATAGTAGTGGTAATGAATATCATGAAGTTCCTTATTTAGCCCAAGATACTAAATTTGAAGAAGTAGAAAATAAAGCAGCTAATGACCCTGAATTACATCAATATAACCACCAAACCCCTTACTTACTTAAATTAAAAAAAGTACCTAAAAGATTTACTACAAGAATAAAAGCAAATAATAAAATGGAAATCCAGTTTGGATCAGGTGTAAGTGATAGAGCAGACGAACAAATTATCCCCAATCCTGATAATATTGGTTTAGGGATTTTAGATGGAAGAAGTAAATTAGATGTATCTTATGACCCTTCTAACTTTTTATACACTAAAGCTTATGGAGAAGTCCCAGCTAATACAATATTAACAGTAAAATATTTATCAGGAGGGGGTATGCAAGCTAATGTAAATTCAAACACAATTGTAAATTCAGGAGAATTAAAAATCACACCAAAACCTAATTTAAATCAAGGTATGTTAAATTTTGTAAAAGCTTCAATCCAATCTACTAATATAGAACCAGCAAGAGGAGGGGGAGGAGCAGAATCTATAGAAGAAATTAGGATGAATACTATGGCTAATTTTGGAGCCCAACAAAGAACTGTTACAAGAGATGATTATTTAATTAGAACTTTATCTATGCCCCCACAATTAGGAAGAGTAGCTAAAGCATATATAGTTCAAGATGATCAAACTTCACCTTTAACAAATGAACCAGGTAGAATACCTAATCCTTTAGCTCTAAATTTATATACTTTAGGATATGATATTGATAAAAAAATAACAACCTTAAACACAGCAACTAAAATAAATTTAGCTAATTATTTAGAACAATATAGAATGCTAACAGATGCTGTTAATATTAAAGATGCATTTGTAATAAATTTTAGTATGGATTTTGAAATCACAACATACAAATCTTATAATAATCAAGAAGTATTATTAGCTGTTATCACTGAACTTCAAAATTATTTTAATATAGATAAATGGCAAATAAATCAACCAATTATTATTTCTGAAATAGAAAATCTAATAGGTGGAGTAAAAGGAGTACAGACAGTAGAAGATGTTAGATTTGAAAATAAAAGTGGGGAAGAATCAGGGTATTCAAAATATAAATATGGTTTTAAGGGAGCAACTAAAAATAACGTAATTTATCCTTCAATGGACCCTAGTATATTTGAAATAAAATATCCTAATGCTGATATTCAAGGACGTGTAACAACATATTAAAATGGCATATTACTTTTTATTTCCGGAAAATGACGCTACATTGTATAGCCACCCTGATCGTACAAATATGAATACAGGAGGGGATGAAATACTTGAACTTGTAAAAGAGAGAGGAACAACTGACCAATATTTTTATCCCTCAAGAATTGTAGTTAAATTTAAAGAAGAAGAAATATCATCTATAATACAAGATATTATAGGGGGTAATAGTGGATTCGGTACTGGTTCTAAAGCAAATCTTCAATTAACTTCAACTCAAGCTAAAAATTTAACACAAACCCATATACTACAAGTTTATGCAATTTCACAATCATGGAATGAAGGTACAAATAAATATTTCAATTTACCTTCAGCTTCAAATGGGGTCACCTGGAAGTTTAGAGATAATTCTATAGAAGCTACAGCATGGACAACTTCAACTTTAGGAGGAATAGGAACATCTGCAGTAGAAGAAGGATTTGTAATAGATAATTATGAAACAGTAACAGGAACAACAGGATCTATAGTAAGTTCTTCATTAGTAGGAGGTCCTATAACACCGGGGGGAGGAGTTTGGTATACAGGTAGTGGGTTTCAAGCAAGCCAACAGTTTTTAGGAGGAGATGATTTAGACACAAATTTTGATGTAACAGATATAGTTACAAAATTTAGCCAAAGTTATTTTAATGGAGCTAATTACCCAACAGGAATTTCTAACCAAGGATTTTTAATTAAACAAATAGATAGTGTTGAATCTAATGTATCTACTAGTTTTGGTGAATTACAATATTTTTCCCAAGATACCCACACAATACATCCTCCTAAATTAACTTTTAAATGGGATGATAGTACCCATAATTATCAATCATCTGCTAAGTTAGAAGGAGAATTAAATGTTTCTCTTTATAGAAATAAAAAAGAATATAATCAAAATGATGAAGCTCTTTTTAGGATTCATGTAAGAGATAAATATCCTACAAGAACTTTTGTTACAAGTTCTAATTATTTAAACACAGGATATTTTAAAGAAACTAGTTATTATAGTATTAGAGACGCTTTTTCAGAAGAAGAAGTAATCCCTTTTGATGATAACTATACAAAATTAAGTGCTGACAGTGAAGGTATGTACTTTAAATTATACATGAAAGGTTTACAACCAGAAAGATATTATCGTATATTATTTAAGCATGTAAATAATGATGGCACAACTATTTATGATGACGATTATTTCTTTAAAGTTGTAAGATAATGGCAAAAGAAAAAATAAAATTAGTAAAAAAAATAATTAGTAATAAATTATCTAATAAACTTCATAATAAGTCTTTTCATAATTTAACTAAATCTACTCCCCAAATAAATGATGAATCTGTAAAAAATTTATATGATACTTCATTTTATATAATACCAAAAAAAGGAAAAAACTCCCATGAATCTATTATAAAAGAAAGCACAGATTATTTATACCCCCAAATAAATAAAGTTTTAGATGACCAAATAGAAAGTTTAGTAGACGAAATAGAAGCAAAAAATGAAGAACTAAACAAATTAAAAAACCCACGCCCATCAAATTCTGAATACCCTAATGGGTCTTTTCTAACAGCGGGGGATGATAATGGTCAATTTCAAGGTATGGGAACAGTTTATGTTATGCAAGACGGAATGAAAAGAGCTATTGGAAGTGGTGGTATGTATCACTTAATTAGAAGATCTCTTAGAACCCCGGGAGAAGCTTTTAGTGAATTATATTTTTTAAGTATTGATGAATTAAATCAAATCCCTGATGGAGTTACAATAGACTATCAATGGCAAATGTCTATGCCTAGTTTTGCTGCAGAATATGGTCCTATATATCAAAGACTTCCTTATTTTGAATTACATCTTTTTTGTGAAGGTAGAGAAGTAGATGATTCCTTTGATTTAGTTGAAGGAGATTTTTGGTTAGAAGACGATAATGATGATGCTTGTACTGTTACTTATATCAAAAATACATTTGAAGGTGATCCCGAACAATATTCTATAGAAACTGAAACTATTAATGTAGGAGAAAAGAAAATAATAGAATTTGCAAGAAATGACCATGAAAGGGGAATAATGGGAATACCACACCAAATAAATAGAGACGTATATAACACTTATTATGATTACAATACTGATATCCAACAAACAGGAACAAGAGAATGGGGGTGGGGTAAAAATTACTCAGGAGTATTATTAGCAGAAGGTCGTATTTGGATAGGGAATGACAACCAAGGAAGAATGTTCAATACAAAAACAAACCAATCTATACTTGCAGATTTAAGATTTGATGAAGTATATGGTAATTGTAGAAAAATATATTCTAGTTGCATGCAATTAGATGGAACTTTTAATGATACTTGTTATGGGGCTTTAAACCAAGATGATGAATTAGTAGAGCATTTTAATAATCCAACCTTTAAATATTATGTTCGATCTATAACGGTTAGTAGTGACACTATAAAAGATAGTTATGGCACATCTAATTACGGAGTATCTACTATATATGGTGAAATTCATAATAGAAATTACCCTATATATGGACAACCTATACTAAAAGTCGGGGGAGAATATGTTGTTTATTTAAAATCAATTATACATATAATTAACGCCCATCTCAATAATCCATCTATATATAGACATCATCATTTTTACAAATTAACTGATAATGCTAATAATGGTAAAAAATTAATGTTAGTTCATGATAACGATATTCATGTTATAATGAATACAAATAGTACAGCTTGGACAACCCAACAATCAATAATTCAAAATGCATTTTCATATTCAGTTATTTTAAAAGGAGCAAAGGGATATGGGGACGATAGATTTAATTGGGAAGCTGTAGATACAGATAAAGTAAAATTTATAGGATTAACAACACTTTCAGATAGTGATTCTTGGGATGATAGAGTAAGATTAAATGGTTTTCATGTTGGTAACGGAGTAAATTATTTTAATCCTTATGGTATGGGGGGGAGTAATTATGGTTTATCAGGAGAAATTCAAGAAATATTATATTCACATTATGAAAATGAAGACTATAATGATTCTAGTGTTCCTGATTTTTGCCCCTTTACTGAGGCCCAACTACAACAATTTGCTCTTTTATCTATACCTGTAGGGACTGGTGATCTTCCTTTAGGTTGTACTTTTCAAAACTGTTTAGATTGTTAATATGAAAAAAATAATATTAAATAAAAAAGTATACAAATATAAAGATGTAGAAAATCTTTTAGGAAATGATATGGGGTTTTCAAGTTTAAATCCAAAACCAAAATCACCAAATGCTTTTTTTAAAACATACAATGAAAATTTCTATGATTTAAAAAAACAAACCCATAATGATTTAGTAGTAAAAAGTACAGAATACATTGGACCTTTAGATAATCCAAGAACAGTACAACTAAATAGTTTAAAAAAAGACAAAGAAAGAATCCAATTACAAATAGACTCAACAGACAGAGAACACCCTTATTTTTCTAATGGAACTATTTTAATGCATAAAGATTATAACCAATCACATGTGTCTGGTTTTGGGGGTATTAGCTCAGAAGGAGATATTAAAGGTCCTAAATATTATATGCATTCAGGAAAAAAAAGAAAAATACCTGATGATTATCTTATTTATAGTAAAATAAAAAATAGATTAGGAATGAAAGATTTAAAAGACGCAGACATTATTATTTTTTTATGGTCTGGGGGGTTAGACGCTATATCAGATGGACCCCCAATTACAAGACTTCAAGATTTATTTATATCGTTTTATGAAGTTAATATGTATAAACCGACTTAATATAAATGGCTAGATCAACAAAAAATAATAATAAATCTAAATTATCAACATCCCCCGTTGTAGATGATGACAAACTACTTGGGGCAAATGAGTTAGAAGAAAATCTAACCTCACCCGATAAAGAAGAAACAACTATAGACCAAATTGAAGACAATGTTGATTTTGAATTAGATGAAACAATTATATCAAAAACTTTTGGTAGGCCCGAAGATGTAATAGAATTACATATATATAGCTTATCAAATGAATTACTTGTATCTGATTATGATTTTGAAGAATATGAATTTCCCGCAGGTAATGAAGCTCAAACAACCTCAGAATTACTAATAGATTATGAAAAAGTTTTAAACCAAAGAGGATACATATCTGGCAAATATAAATTAAAATTCAACGTCCACAGACATAAAATTTTCAATACAGAATTATTTGATGCAGATAAAGGGATGGCTATTCCTCAATATCCCTTTTACATCAAAGATATTGATTCAACAAAAACAGAAATAAGATCAATATCTAAAAAAGCAGAAAACAAAGAATTAGACACAGCTGTAAATAGTTTTATTTCAGAATTAGGAAGCTCTGTATATTTTAAGGAATTTTCCTTAAATTTTGGGAATGATGTTATTATACCAGCAGTTAATGTTCTTTTAAATAAAGACACTTTAACACATGAATTATTAATAAGGACTTTAAACCCCCTTCCTAACACAATTAAAAAAACCTCTGAATTTAAAGTAGTTGAAGAAATAATAGATGGGTTTTTTGTTGAAATTGATTTAGGTAAGTTAGAAATAATAGAGGACACTATAGAATTAATGGGTCCTAACTTTAAAATAGATACTAGACAACATAATTCTATACCTTCTGCGTATAAAACATATAATGACTTATTAAAATATAATGTATCTTCTTCTTATGATAGACTTTTAAATAAATTAGAAAATAAAGAATTACCTAATATAGAATATGATTATATAAGACCAGTATCATCAAGTACAGAAGACACAGACATTCCTTATCATTTTGAAAACTTTGTACATTTTAGTAGCGCAGAAGAACGCTTAAATAATTTTAAATATAAATTAGAATTAATAGAATTATACCAATCTCAATCAGGAGAAATAAATTCAATAATAGGATCTACCTCAGGGTCTAGGTTTGTTTTAGAATCAAAAAAAGAAATAACAGACAAAATTCAAAATGTAGTAAGAAACTTTGATGGGTATGAACAGTTTTTATATAACACAACAGGATCAAATCTATACACTTGGCCAAAAATAAACAGTAAAGAAGAATTATATTCAGTTTCTTCTTCAGAAGCTAAAACATGGTTAGGTAGTAATTTTTCAAGTCCTAATTCTTCAGGACAATTATTATCTGCTTCTTTATACGATAAATCTAACCCTTATAACTTACATAAATTAATACCCGAACATATAAAAAATAACACAAATAATAATTTATATGTAGGTTTTGTTAATATGGTGGGTCAACATTTTGATTATTTATGGACTCACATAAAACATATAACTGAATTAAATAACCACCATAATAAAAGAGGTATTTCACAAGATTTAGTTTATTTCCAACTAAAATCAATAGGATTAGAAACTTTTGATCAATTTGAAAATGCTAATTTAATAGAATATATTTTAGGAGAAGGCACACTAGATCATTCAGTAGGAAATTTAATAATAGGAGATTATATAGTTGGGGGATTAGGTAACGAATGGTATAATATAAAAGACCATCAAACACTAGTTACTGCTTCTTACAATGGAAGTCCTGTAGATAATGGTTCAATTCCTAAAGGAGAAATAACAAGAGAAATTTGGAAACGTTTATACCATAACGCACCTTATCTTTTACAAACAAAAGGAACAGAAAGAGGAATTAGAGCATTAATGAGTTGTTATGGAATACCTTCAACAATTTTAAATGTAAAAGAATATGGTGGAAGTACTACATTTAGTGGTCCTATAAAAGACATAGACTTTGCTGATTATTATAAAACTTTTACTTATGAAAAGTCAGGCCAAGCATTACATGGTGATTCAGGAACAACTTCAGGTTTCTTTATTAAAGTTCCTTACAACACAGAAGAAAGTAGACAATTATCTGCATCTAATAAAACAATAACATGTAGAATTAAACCTGTAAGATCAGAAGACAATTATCATATATTAGGAACTTATTCTCCTACTATTGGGGGTCTAGACAACAGAATTTTTGATCACCATTTAATATTAGAACCTTACACAGGCAATGACATATCTTCTTCAGGGGATTCTACCCAATATGGAAGACTTAGAATAAATATAAATGATAACTATTCAACAAGCACAGGTTATTTTCCTATATACAATGGAGATTTTTGGAATATAATTTTTGGAATAGAAGGACCCCAAGGGTCTGCAGGAACTTTAAAATTTGGAGCTTATCAAGCTAACTTTAATAAAAATATTTTTTATTATACTTCATCTATGGCTTTTGCAAGTGAAACCGTAAGAGCTCTTACTTTTGGAGATCCTTATATAGGATCACAAACTGGTGGAACACCACACATTTATTTTGGTGGTATCCCGGCTAATAGTGTTAATGAATTAGTTGATGATTTTCGTTATTCAGGTTCATTACAAGAAATTAGAATATATTTTGGAGAATTATTATCAGATGCTACTTTTAAAAAACAAGCTCTTGAACCATACATGTATGGGGGTAATTCACCTTCTTCTTCATTTGATTATTTAATAGCAAGATTACCTTTAGGAAGTAATGATTATGAAGTTAGTTCAAGTTTTCAACCAAATGTAGATTCAGATCCTTTAGCAATCGTTAATAAAACGGGTGTAGGATATTCTTCAATTGGGGGTAATTTTACTATAAACAATTATGGAACAGGTTCTCAGGTTGATAGTAATATGACTTCTCAAAGATGGGAAGAAGTAGTAGAAAACCATTATTTACCCACTCCTGATACCGTTGGGGCTTCAACAACAAGTGAAAAAGTTAGAATAGATACAGGTACAATACCAGGAAATATTTTAATGCCTAATAAAAAATTAGAAACATCAACTTTAGACAGACAACCCCCAGATTATGAAGATTTAGGTATATTCCTCTCACCAACAGAAGAAATAAATGAAGACATAATTTATACTTTAGGTTCATTTAGAATGGATGATTATATAGGTTCACCTTTACCTTCAGCACAGTCAGCTTCTGTTTATGAAGACTTATCAGATCTTAGTGATGTTTATTTTCAAAAAGTAAAAGGAAGATACAATTATTGGGATTATATAAAATTAATTCAACAAATAGACCACACATTATTTAAATTAATAGAACAGTGGGTACCTTTTAAAGCAAACACAAAAACTGGTCTTTTAATTGAACCTCATTTCTTAGAAAGAAATAAATTCCCAAGAGAAATTCCAGTAAGAAGTGATGGTCAAACAATGACAGAAGGTCTTCACCAACATTTTGATGTTAACATATCAACAGATTATGAAGACAATAAAATAAACGACATAGCAGACACAGCAGATCCTTTAACTCCCCAAGGCCAATATGAACCGGGTACTTATGTAGTTAGTAATAATAATTTATCAAATATAACTTCTAGTAAAACAGGAGAAAGATTAGAACAAGGAACCAACACTACAATAGAAATATTTGACATTCATTTAAGTCAACAAAATAAAGACCCAAATGCTGAAAATAACCAAGATTGTCAAGCTCCTATTAAACCTTATGGTCCCCAAAGTTATACAAATGTAGGTATAGGGTTCGCAGAAATAGGAACAACATTTGCCATTGGTGAGTGGACAGCTCAAATTCACCCATCTAATAAACCTGCCAATTATAAAGCACATGAATCATCTATTTTATTAGGAATGGCTACTAAAGGAAGACCTTCCCGTAGGTATTATAGATATACAGAATACAATACAATATAGTTATGGCGATAATAAATGCAAATAAACCCACAGGATCATGTATATTTAATTATTTACCAGGTACTATAGCAGCACCTGGTATAGGATATATGAATATAGGAGGAGTATCAGGATCCTTTTTTCAAATTTCTCATGAACTTTTTCCTAGAATTATAACAAAAAGTTTTGAAAAACGTCTCTTTACAGCAGAATTTGATGATTCTATAATAGACACAGTATGGTGGGCTAACACTAGATATAAAGGATGTAAAACAACAGGAAAAGCAGTAAATGTATATACCCCCGCCGCTATAGGCAGTGGTATAGGGTTTTCCCAAATAGTAGGTTCTAGTGGGGTGGTTGAACATCAATTTGCTAAAAACGGTGCCCCTTTTACAGTAGAAAATTCTGAAGGAACTTTATGTCAAAATTTTGAAATATACAAAGGGGATGAAACATATGGTTCAAACCCTGCAGTCCAAAACCAAACAACAGCTATTTTTATAGCTAATACAATTATAGGGGGGAAAGAAGAAAATGAATTTGCTGACTTACAAAACCATTCATACATTGGTATTCAAAAAATACTAATAGTAAATATAGAAACAGACACAGTAGATGTAATAAGTAGAGAACAAGAAGACTTTCAAGAATTCCATAGGTTTATAACTAATGATTTACCTACAGGAAGAAGTTTTAAAATTAAAATATTAGACGAATCTGTAGGATCAAAATTAAAACAAAATTACTTTTGTAAAATGAATAAAGGATGGTTATTAAAATCTTTTGAATATAGGCATGGAGGGGAACCAGGAGGGGGAACTCTTCCCGAAAATACTGTAGAAGATCATTTAACTACAAATAATGGTATTTATTTTTACAGAGACGGAGAACAAAGAGAAAATCTTTATATTAATGGAGTAAATACAGGTAATAACGCAGTAGCTCAAGCCCCTATATCAGGTGCTAGATTAAGATATGCTAACATAAATTACCATGCGGGTAATATTGTAGGTAATCCTAGTACTGGTGCTGGAGGAGGAGACATACTTCAACAACACCATATAGGTCCTTCTTTTTCTTCATCTTCTATACACACTAACAAATATACAAGACAATTTTACAGTGGTTCTTTTGGAAATATTGAAAATAGATGGGTAGGAACAACATATGCTGAACGTCTTAAAAATTCAGACTTAGGACAAGCAAGTAGATTTATAGGTGTAAATTGTTTAGATTTTTTACAACAAAATAATTCTAATGATGATGTACCTATAGAAGAAAAAACAGAATTACACGTTACTTTTTTAGAAGGTGTAAAAGATTTTAGTGTAAGTATAAGTGGGAGTGGAGAACCAGGAAATTACAAATACAACCAAAGTGCAAACGATGAAAGAAGTATAGGAACTTTTGAAGTAGATCAAAACCAAACAGCATTAGATGTTGGCGATCATTGTCATGGTTTTTTACCCCAAACACATGAAATAATTTTTAAAGGATCTAATGATGGTAGATTTATGCCTGTGTTAGACACTTTTGATGATAGAATAGATAATGCTTACTTAGAATATACAGGTAGTTTTTTAACGTTTGCACAAAAACAAGCTTTAGTAGCTACGGGTAATGATTATGCAGGTTGTGCTGCTTTAGGTCAATCAAATGTAAATCTTTTCACACAACCAGGAGTAAATTTAAATAGAACTCAAGAAATGCGAGTATTTTTACAGGGGGGAGCATTAGGGGCAATAGGTTTTGATGGTGATATAACTAGTAGTAATCCTGATTATAAAAACTCTTTATCTGCTTCTATGACAGTTGATAATTATTATGGAAGTTATATAAATGATAGAGGAACAAGTTCTTTAGAATGGCAATTGTCATTTTTAGATAAAGATCATGTTATTATAGCAAATATAGATAAAGACGAAGAATTATTTGATGGTATAGGAACAAAAGGAGTAGTAATAATTCCTCAATTTACACATCCTAGAGTAAGAAGAAATTTAGATTTATATTTACAAAGGGCAGGATTAATAGATGACGCGCCAGGTGGTATAACAAATGTACTTTATGAAGGGACTTAATATTTTTTAAAAAACATTATATTTATAATAAACAACAAAAACAATGGGATATTTAGACAAAACCAGTATTACAGTAGACGCAATTTTAACTAAAAAAGGAAGAGAACTTCTCGCCAAAAATGATGGTTCATTTGAGATAACACAATTTGCCTTAGGTGATAGTGAAATAGATTATACTTTATTTAATGAAAATCACCCTAATGGAACACAATACTCAGCAGAAGCAATTGAAAATATGCCTTTAATTGAAGCTATTCCTGATGGAGCTAATATGATGCAATCAAAATTGATTACTTTAGCTCGAGGAACTTCAGCAATACCTTACATTCAGGTAGGAAACCAAACAGGTATAGAATTAGCTCAAGGAGCAGTTCAAGCTATAAAACCCAGAACATTTAACATAAACGGTAATAATCAAGCAGGCACTGAATCACAGGGATATAGATTTACTATAATAGATAATAGATTAAGAGAATATATACAAGCAACAGGAGCATCAACTAGATCTCAAAGAAGAAAAGCATCACCTTATGGTTCTAACGACACTACTAATAACCAAACTGCAAATGTAACAACTATAAACACTATTTCTAATGTAGCTACAGCAGAAACAGTAGTAGGAAGAACATTAACAATCCAAGCTACAACTAATAATGCCTTATTTAGTACTGAATTACCATCATTAACAACAAGTTTAATAATTGAAGGAATAAATACAGGAGCAAGAATAACAGTTCCATTTACTGTAAATTCTACAACAACCTAAAATAAATAAAAATGAGTTTAACACGATTTGACGAAGCAAATGATATAGTAATATTAGAGAATCCATCTCCATTAGTTACATCTACATGGTCTACTAATGACAATAATTTAGATACAAATTTTACATCTTCAGTATTATCAGCATCAGTTATATCAACAACAGGATCAATACAATATTATATAGATGCTTACAATGCCGTTAGTACTTCTAACGCATCAGCAGTACAATATTCTTTAGCATATGGACACAGACACGGATCAGGTTCTCCTGATTTTACTAACGACACAGGATCATTTGGATTTAGTGCTGCTAGAGTAAATTACAACCAATACAGACAATTAGTTTTTCAAGATGAAACCCAAAATTTTACGTTTGGTACTCATACACCAGACAGTATTTATGTAATTAATGTAAATAGAGCAAATTACAAACAAAGATTATCTGCGGGAAGTTTATCATTATTTATTTCAGGAGCTAATATAGATACTCCTACTGATAGTAAATTAAAACTTACAGATGATAGTGTTAGTAGGGGGGCTACTGCAAACAATCCTAACTATGTAGGCACTAATTTAGGTGGTTATTATAACATTGTATCAGGTTCAAATGGTATTATATCAGGTTCAACAATAAATCAAAAAGGGGGAAGTTCATCTTATGGACATTTTTATCCACATGCAGGTCTTATCATATTAAATGGTGATATGTTTGCAGCTAAAGTAGGTACTGGTGCAACATTACAACAAGATTTACCACAAACCAACACAGGGTTAAGTACAAATTATGACCTTAATCACATTGGAATGTATCAATTAATTTCTTCTTCTAATCACTTTATTATAGACACAGAAGAAGATGTAAATTCTCAATTTTATTTTGTTAGAGCTAAAAACTCAGAATTTAACTATACTAATAATCCGTCATTTACTAGTGGAAGTAGTAAGGGAACAATTTTATTCTCTACAATGAGAATGAACCCAAAAGTATTTATAACAACAGTAGGAATGTATAATGATGCAAATGACTTATTAGCAGTTGCAAAATTAAGCCAACCAATTGCAAAAGACTTTACTAAAGAAGCACTTATACGAGTAAAATTAGACTTTTAATATCCTAAAAAATGGGTACAGTCTTTAAAAAATTTTCGGCACAAGACAAGGCACTAATCCCCTTTAATGCCCATAAACAATATAATTTCACTTCCGCTTCAGCAGCATCAAATTCATTAACATGGTTTAATGCTAGTTGGACTTCAGAATCAGTATCTATGTATGGTACTTCTCATACTGACGGTTATGGATCGGACGTTATAAATTTTATTAAATATAGCCAAATAGATCACCTTTTTTATAGAAATTTTAAAAAAACAGTAGGTGATAAAATGGGTCCCATTAATTATTTAGAACAACCTAGAACTCTTTATCAAAAAGCAAACATATTATCTATACCTTCTGGATTATATGGTTTTGAAATAAAACCAGGATCTTTTTATTTGTCTGCAAGTAGTTATCAAATTATAGATGATAAAAAAGGAAATTTAATAATTAGTGGAACTAATTTAGACAATTATCCTAATGATATTCAACAAAATGTATTTAAATTAGAACCAGTAGATGGTTTTAAAAGATATGATTTAGATGTATTTAGTGATTATGCTCATTATAAATATGTTAATAAAAAAACAGGATTTCACACAGATATAATAGGTGGGGGTTGGAGAAGAGGAAAAAATAGTCCTAATGCCCCTGTAACATACACAAGTATAATGGGTAAACCTAGAGAAATTTATCCTGAAAACGAAGACGATAGTTATTTTATAAATAAAATATATTATAATAATGTTCAATTTGCACAGTCTATAAGCTCATCATCTGAAATAAAATTTAATAGTAGAACAGGTTCATACATTTCATCTTCCCACCATGAAAGATATAATTTTGATAAAGATGAAAACTTCTCAGTATCTTTTTACATAAGACCTATATCCTTAGATGCACCTGTTATAGGAACAGCAGCAATAGGCCAAAATGTTGGAGGAGTTAATACTCAATTTATAGTAAGTGGAGAATTAGACCTTGAAAAAAGATACATTATAGCTAAAAGTGGAACAAAAAGAGTAACTAATAGTTTATCTAGTTCTGCAGAATCTTCCGAACCTCAATTTCCTTTTGAAATATATCATATAAGTAATTCTCTTCATTTTGAAAGATCAGATGGAAATCAAAAATATGCTGCAAGCGCCTCTTTGGGCGAAACAGGCAATTATAACATTGTTGATATAAATACTCACATACTATGTCAATCGTCAGGATCAAAAATGCAGATTTGGGAAAATGGCGCTAAATTAAAAGAAGAAGATTTTACAATAAAGGAACAAACAAGAAACACATCTAATTTATACATAGGATCTAAAGGTGAACATAAAAACACAGATTTTGAATTTAGTCTAGGTACAGCCGTTATAGGATCATCATTTATTGTAGACGGTTTTACAGATGGTGGTATAGGTGTATCAGTAATAGGTTCAACTTTTGTTGTAGATAATTATGGTCCACTAATAGATAAAGGAAAATTCTTTAATGGTAATATTAGTAATATAAACATTTATTCAAAAGCCCATACACCAAATACAATACTTAATATATCTTCAAGCCTAAATGGTTCACCTTACATAGGAAATTGTTTTTATCAAGCAGGTTTTGCTGTTATAACTCATCCTTTATATCAAAATACACTACAAAATCCAGGAAATGAATATAGTTTAAATAAAATTCAATTTCAAGGAACTCATTTAATTTATGAACATGAATATCAATGTACAGTAAGTGAAGATGAATTTAATAGTACTTATAACCTATCAGCAAGAAAAGTAAAATCAAGTAAAAAACACACATTAGCTGATTTCACTACAGGTTCTAATTTTTCAACTTTTATAACAACAATAGGACTTTATGATGAAAAAGGAGATTGTTTAGTAGTAGGTAAATTAGGACAACCAATCAGAATGTCTGATGAAACCGACACCACTTTTGTTTTAAGGTGGGATACATAAATAGATAAAAATTTATTGCGGTTTTTAAAAAATGCATATACGTATGATAAGAAATCAAAAAATAGATTGCAATCTCTATTAAATTAATTAATTAAAAATCCAAAAATAATAAAAAATTATGAGCGCAGTAGGAATAACAGCACTAAAGGGATACTTCGAAACAGGAGATAGACCCACAGCAGCAAATTTTGTCGACGTATTCGACAGTATGCTAAATTTAACAGACGGTGGAACAGTAGCAGCAGCTACAACATTTTCAGCAGGTTTAAAAAATTCAAATATTACAGAACAATCAGGAACAGGAACAGAAAATTTAACTTCCACAGCTACAGATTTAACTTGGTATTCAAACGCAGCACAAGCAGGAGCTATTACATTACCAGATGCAGCTGCGGGTAATGTGGGTATGAGAATCAGATGTATAGTAGGAACTACATCTTGGTCAACTACAGCATTTAAATTAGGATTCGCAGATTCAGGTACTTGTGTATTGGTAGGACAAATCCTATTAAGTGCATTAGATGGGGATGCTACTGATGCAACCGCAGGATTTACTATTACAGCAAACGCACAATCGTTAGAAATTGACGCAGATGCAGTAACAGATGCAGGTGGGGCAATTGGTTCAATGTATGACTTTACTTACCTTGAAGCTAATTTAGTTCACTGTATGGCTTACGGTATGGTTACTACAGGTACACCAGCACCAACAGCAGACGCTTCAACTACTACAGGTACTTCATAATAAGTAGTATAAAATAACATTTATATTAAAAGACCTTGGTTTTCCAGGGTCTTTTTTTTATATACATAAAAACATAAGATATGGCAAAGTTAGTAACTGGTGGATACCCAGAGTTTCAAGAAGGTTTAAGACAAAATGGTCAAAGAACTTTTGACATGCCTCCTGAAACTAGAATAAGAAATAACGGAAAAACGTTAGAAACACTAAAAACAGAACAATCAGAATATAAATCTCATTTAATAGTAATATCACAAGCTTGTGAATTAGCTCATACTAATAAATTATTTACAATGAAAGAATCCCAAAGTGTAATAAATGCTTTAGATTATTTAGATAAGAATGGTGAAAAACCGAATGCTTTATTAGGAGTAAAAGAATTAAAAGAAAAAAAGAAAGAAATAAATAAATCTATAAAAATTTTAATTCAAGCCTGTGAAAAATCTTATGACAAAGGGATATTTTCAATGAGTCAATCAAAAGAAGTAATGGATGCTATAGATTATTTAAATAAATAAACTATGCAGTGGTATTATCAAGACAAACTTATTAATGAAATAGTTGACCTTCCTAAAGGAGTATTTGGTTTTATTTATCAAACAACTCATACCCCAACTGGAAAAAAATACATTGGTAAAAAATCTTTAATATATAATTTAAAGAAAAAATTAGGCAAAAAAGAAAAAGCACTTTGGGAAGGTAAAGGTAGACCTCCTGTCTATAAAAGAGTACTTAAAGAAAGCGATTGGAAAACTTACTATGGTTCTCATAGTTTTATAAAAGATGCAAATAAAGAAGACTTAGAAAGAAAAATTCTACAAGTGGCTTTTAACAAAAAAGAACTTACATATTTAGAATGTAAATATCAATTTGTATTAGAAGTTTTAGAAGATAAAAAATACCTTAATGACAATATATTAGGTAAATTTTATGACAGGGATTTTAGATGAAAGAAGATTTATTAAAACAATTATTAGAATCAGTATTAGGTAGAAGTAAATCAGCTAGAGGAGGTGATGAAGCTGTATTTACTTGTCCTAGTTGTAATCATCATAAGAAAAAACTTACATTTAATTTATTATCTCAAAAATTTCAATGTTGGGTTTGTGGTTATAAAGGACATAGAGCTTATCAATTATTAAAAAAATCCAATGCACCTGGATCTACATTTAATATTTTAAAAGAAATTGACCAACAATATAATTTTAAAAAACAAACAAAACAAAAGGTTGACACCAATACTTTACAATTACCTAAAGAAGTTATACCTATAATTTCAAGTTCTGCAATTTTATCTAAACATGCTTTACATTATTTAGATCAAAGAGGAATAACAAAACAAGATGTAGTTAAATATAATTTACATTATTGTGAAAATGGCCCTTTAAGAAATATGGTGGTAGTTCCTAGTTATGATAAAGATGGTTTTCTAAATTATTATGTTGGCAGATCATTTGATAAAAACGCATATATTAAACATAAACTTGCGTCCAGTACTAAGGACATAATTGGGTTTGAAATGTATATAAATTGGGATTTACCCATAATTTTATGTGAAGGTGCGTTTGATGCTATGGCAATTAAACGTAATGTAGTTCCTTTATTTGGTAAAAAAATATCTACATCTTTAATGAAAAAAATTATTAAAAGTAATGTTAAAAAAATATATCTTGCTTTAGATGAAGATGCTTTAAAAGACGCTTTTAATCATGCTAAAACCTTTATGAGTTATGGAAAACGTGTTTATCTTATAGAAATGGAAGGAAAAGACCCTTCTGAATTAGGTTTTAAAAAATTTACAAAACTACTACATAAAGCAATAAAATTAACTACTTCTTCTCTAATGAAAAAAAGAATGGCCTTGTTATAATT
>Ga0181409_1000046_pt1 | contig 39834 bp, 39 predicted proteins | sample 32SPOviralmetaG_FD_130138 | JGI IMG/M metagenome (GOLD analysis project Ga0181409, IMG submission 130138) | Marine viral communities from the oligotrophic San Pedro Time Series (SPOT) site, San Pedro Channel, CA, USA - 32 SPOT_SRF_2012-05-30 | ecosystem: Environmental > Aquatic > Marine > Strait... | reverse complement strand
TCATCTGGACACATAAGAGTCCAATTACCACCTTCTTTCATACGTTTCATAAAGAGGTCAGGTACCCAAAGGGCATAAAATAAATCACGTGCTTTGAGTTCTTCATCACCGTGATTTTTTCTCATTTCTAAGAAGGTTTCGATATCGGCATGCCATGGTTCAAGATAAATAGCAAAACTACCATTTCTACGACCACCACCTTGGTCAACATATTTTGCTGTGTTATTAAATACTCTTAACATAGGAACAATACCATTTGAACGTCCATTTGTTCCTCTAATATGAGTACCAGATGCGCGTATATTATGGATATGTAAACCAACACCACCAGACCATTTTGAAATGAGAGCACAATCTTTCAATGTATTATAGATACCTTCAATACTGTCACTTTCCATAGCAATTAAGTAACATGAACTTAATTGTGGGTGTGGAGTTCCGGCATTGAATAATGTAGGTGTTCCATGAGTGAAATATTTTTGAGATAAATAATTATAACTTTCAATAGCTCTTTCGGTATCATTACCATGAATACCAATACTAACACGCATCCACATATGTTGAATACGTTCCCATACTACACCATCAATACGCATTAAGTAAGCTTTTTCCAGTGTTTTAAATCCAAAATAATCAATAAGATAATCTCTAGTGTAATCAATAGTTTTTTCCCAAAGCTCTTTATGTGCGTTAACGACATTCATAAATTCTTTAGTAACTAAATGACAAAGTTTTCCATGAACGTCTCTATAATTATACAGCTTATTCATTACGGTAAAAAAAGAAGATTTGGTATTTTTGTGATGATTAGAAATTATAAGACGACTTGCTAAAATATTGTATTCAGGTCGTATTGATGACATTGAAGCACATTGTTCAGACAATAATTCATCAATTTGGGCAGTTGAAATGCCGTCATAAAGTTGGTCGATAACTTTCATAGCTAATGCTGTAAAATTAATTTTAATATTAGCTTCTGTACCGATTTTCTTTATTCTATTTAATATCTTATTAAATGAGACTATTTCACGTCCACCAGTTCGTTTAACTACATACATTTCGTCATCATCAACTATAGTTTTATTAGAAGACATAATATGATATGTATATAAAATATTTTCTATATTATTTCATATAATATATGTGTGACATTCCGATAAAAATGATTTTAGCAACAGATATTGGATATGGAATAGGTAAGAATGACAAATTACCAAATTGGAATTTAAAAGGTGATTTAGCTAATTTTAAAAAATTAACTAAAGGAAATGGAACTAATTTTGTAGTAATGGGAAGTAATACATGGCGTTCGATTGGTCAGAAGGCATTAATAAAAAGAAATAATATAGTGATGTCTAAAACTATGGAAATAAAAAATAATATAGTTGTTATTAAAAGAAGTATAGAAGACGTATTTGAATACGTAAATAAAGAAAAAAAGGAAAAATCAGAGTTGTGGATAATAGGTGGTTCTCAAATTTATGAGCTTTTTATAAATCATGTAAGTGAAATACACTGGACAAGAGCATTAAAATCATATGATTGTAATATTTATTTAACAATAGATCTCATCAAAGAAATGATAATTAGACAATGGAAAGAAAATCACTCTGAATTAGATAGTTTAGAAAGTGATGGATACCAATATTGTGTATGGAAGAAGCAGTAAACAAAATATATTATTGAGGAAAATATATATATAAAATGGCTTATATATATATAAATAAAATGCCTACTAAAAAAAAATCAGAAAATATTGATGATGAATTATGTAAAAATAAATCATCGCATACACAAAGACAATTAGATTATTTTTCTGGAAAACATTATACGTATATTAATCAGATATTTGGTGATGAAACAGTTCGAGAAATAATTCAAGAACAATATCATAATCCTAATATGGAATTGATCATAGAGAAAGCAAATGAAGATTTTGAAGATGCTGATGATAGTTTTCACCATGTTGTATTTGATAAAAAAAACAAAAAAAAATATGTAGTTCAGATGATGGATATCAAAATATGGAAAAAAATGAAAATGATACGTTATGTCAATCATATAGTTTAATGACTTATCGTAAAAAACCATTTCCAAAAAAAATGACACATGCATATCAAAAAGAGAGACAAATGCGCATGATTAAAATGTATAGAGAAATGCTTGAAAATAAAGATTTCACAAACGAATTAAATGACGTTGAGACAGATTCTTTCATAAATTATATGAAAGATGATGAGCCACAACTTAATATGGAATGGCCAAAAATAATAGAAAAAATAAAAAATACATTAGATTGTTGGGAAAACTACGGATACAAATACTTTATTGGAACAGGTAAAATACGAAAATCATAAAAGTTATTGTAATTATAAAAAATTGATATATAATTTTATATATTTTATATATCAAAATAAAGTAATTAAACAAACAAAAATGCCAAAACTTTGCTCATACTGTCAATCAGAATCACACAATATTTCAAATTGTACTGTGGATAACCATTTATATGAAACTATTTTATATAATAGTCGTGTGTGTCCTGATTTCATGAGAATGAGCAATAAAACATTAAAAAAATTAGCTTCAATATGTCAATATAAAACTTCATTACCAAGAGTACAATTAAACATTTTATTAACTCGTGTTTGGGAATTTAATAATAAACAATATTGTGAATTAACAAATACAGCAAAGGTAATTGAATCAGAAGAATGTTCAATATGTCTTGATAAAATTGGAAGTGTTAACAAATGTGTAACAAAGTGTGGCCATATGTTTTGCTTAGAATGTATGGTGATTCATTGTAAAAAAAATAATAGTTGTCCATTATGTCGCGAAAAAGTACACAATGTACAACAACCATTACCAGACTATGTATCAATTGAACAACTACCTGATTTGTTAGACCATGAGTTACGATTGGATGATTTAAGTATTATTTCTAATAATATTCACCCAAATGTAACTTTTCGTACTCCACGTACAAACACAGATGAACAATTTGATACATTGTTTGATGTTTTCAATGAAACAAATTTAATTGAACAACAGAGTAGAATTGATACTCTAATCCAAGAATTAGAAGTACAAGAGGAGATTGTAGATTTATTTAATTCTAACAATCAAACAACAAGACCAAGACGCATAAATATTATTTAAACAGAGACAGGTATAGATTGTCCATTTTCATTTAATCTAATTAAACAAACATTATTATTATTATTACTCAAATTATGAAATACTTTCGTATTATCTTCTTCATTTTTAACAGTTACAGAATTACTTCTACTTCTAGGCTTCGCACATCTATGTTGATATCCATCAACTCTTTCTTTCAATATAGTATTCCAAGTCTTTTCTACATCATTTTTTACTGTGTCGAACCATTTTTTATTTCTTTTAACAACTACACATGATTGTTCTTGTAAATAATAATATATGATTTTAAATAAATTTTTATCAGAATGTATTTGTACTTGTTGATGAATCCATTGTTGTATAGAATCTTTGTCTAGATTAGATTTAACTGGGTAATAGACATATTTCGGTATATAAGTTCTATTTTCAATAACACTAAAATGAAGTAATACTCCTTTGTATGTATGTTGATTATCCTCATAAAATTCTTTTTCTTCATATTCTTTGAATCTAGTTTCAAAGAAATCACAATAATCTAATTTACAAGTTTCCATTTGAATCTGCATTTGAACCCAATATTCTTCTTTTGGAATACCTGTAATATCACGATTAAATATATTTTTTATTTCTAACATACGACCAAATAAATTTGAATTGGAGTCTACATTAATACCATCAGGTGAGGCACCTATAAAATCGTATGTATCATGTGTAATACATCCAAAGTCATCTATTATTGTATTGTAAATATCCTCATAAACCATAATACTAACAGGTTCATATTTGTTACCCCATTCCATAGGACCACCGTAATATTTAGGTGGTGATGATTGAGGTTTACATTTATCATAAATGATGCTATTAAGACTACTTTCAGATTTGAATACCTTCCATAAGTTACTAGCTGTAATCATATTATGCCTTTTATCATACCATTCTTGTGTTTTTTGTTCTGGCTGTGGTTTACTTTTGAGATAATTTAATATTTCTGGAATATTTGTTGGAGGCGTATATTCAATAGATTTATGAACATATTTGTCTTGAGCAATATATTCTAAGTGTTCGTCAGTAACATTTTTAATTAAATCATTAATAAATTCTTTTTCAGTAGTTTCTAATTCCCATAGTTCCACTAAATAATTGGTGACATCAGTATTAATTAATTGTTTGTAACCATGACTATAAAAATTTTTATAGTTATTATCAAAGCTGATTTCAATAAGCTCATGTATTTGATTAATTAATAAGCAAATATCATTTTCATTCCAATCATAGATCGGTATATTTAATATATTATATTCTTCTTCGGTCATTGTTTTAATATAAAATAGTAAATATATTTTACATTCAATTTTATCGAATAATATAACCCGTGATTATATGAAGAAAATCATAATAAATGTAGATACGAAAATAATAGAAGAAAAGCAAAGAAAAAATCGAAAAGTAACAGAACATTCTAAATGGGAATATGATAATATAACAAATGAAGAAGAAATAAAATTAGTTACTACATGTTTACAAAATAATGAAGGGAAACAAGAGACATTTCTTATGCAACAAATAAAAAATAAACTATCATCGTACCGTTCTCAAGATAAAACAAAAAAAATATATAATGAAGATAAATTTATAAATATCTTACAAACACTACAATTATTGGAAAAGCAAAATCATCAATGTTATTATTGTAAGGAATGTGTGAAACTATTATATTCAAGTGTTAGAGAACCAAAACAATGGACATTAGAAAGAATGGATAATGATTTTGGACATAATTTTGACAATGTATCAATTGCATGTTTAAATTGTAATTTGCGAAGGCGAACAATGTACCATGGTAGATTTACAGCAACTCAAGAAATAAAAAATGTAGTAAAAATAGGTTAAAAAAAAAGTTATATGAACTAACAATGGAAGAAATAAAACAAAAATTGGATCATTTTGTGATCAATAATAAGGTACCACATATTATATTTCATGGTTCAACTTGTGTAGGTAAACGCAGTATATTATTAGATTTCATTCATAAAATTTATAATAATGATAAAGAAATTATAAAAGAAAATGTTATGAATGTGAATTGCGCATATGGTAAAGGTATTAAGTTTATTAGAGATGATTTAAAGTTTTATGCGAAATCAAATTCATTAACTAGTAATAAGAAATTCAAGAGTATTATTTTATCGAATGCTGATAATTTAACAATGGACGCGCAATCGGCTTTAAGAAGATGTATAGAACAATTTAGTCATAATACACGTTTTTTTATGATAGTAGAAAATAAATATAAATTATTGAACCCGATTCTTTCTAGATTCTGTGAAATTTACATACCAGAAAATATTGTACAAGGTAGAATAATGAAAAAAAATCATATTTATCAAAATAAAGAAAAAACTAATGAATTAAATAAAGAAATAAAGTCATTAGAAAAAAAAACAATTACTCATAATGAATTAATAAATACAGTTAATAATTTATATTCAAAAGGAATAAATTGTTTACAATATATTGAATATTTAAAGCAGCAACAATTAACAGACAAGATATGTAAAACAATAATAGAATTTGATATAGTAAGAATGGAAATAAAACATGAAAAAATGTTATTTTTGTACATATTTAATTATTATTATTTCGTTTAAAATTAAAATAATAAACCACTTTAGAGTGTATAATGGACGATTTTGTCATTTCTAATTTACAAGAATCACGTAATGAATGGTGTACACGTTTAGTATCTATAATGTCACCATTAGTTATTGAGGGATTTCGATCAATATTTAATGAGGCATGGAAATTATGTATTGATAGTGATGAATTAAATAAATATTTAATGACTTTTCAAGAATTATTGGTTCGTATTCCAAAGTGGAATAATGAAATAATTAGTCAAGAGCGTATACGTATAATAGAACGAAGTGGTTGTAATTATTTAGAAGACCTTATAACATGTGTACATATTATTCAATTAAAAGTTCTTACATGTATTAGAGTAGGAAACAAACAAAAACAAATAGATATTTCAGTACCAAAATTAGATGAATTTATACATAAAGTCTACATTAATTGTGCTAGAAAAATTTACAGAAATGTTTATTTATTTGAAAATAATATTAATTCTCTTCAACAACAAAAAAATAATCGTGAATTAGAAATAATTGTACAAGAAAGTATAATGATTGCTATTCGTGAATCAATTCCAACTGAATCTATTATTCGCGCATATATGGATGAAGCAGTTGAACAAGAAGATGAAGTAATTATCGAAGATGTTGAACCAAAACCAGAATTACCTATTAATTCTCAACAAACTACCATTGAAAATATGGAAAATAATTCTGGACCAATAAATACAGAACAAACAGAAGAAATAAAACAAGAAGTACCGAAACCAGAATTAGGAATAAAGAATGTAGATGAAGACAAAGTAATTACTACACTAACATTCAATGATGTAGATTCAGTTTTAGATGAAACTGATAAGGTAAATGAAATAGAAGCACCAAAAACAATAGAGCGATTAGAAGAGTTGAGTACTTCGAGAGCTTTAGAACGTAAATTAGAAGAAGAAGAAGAACAAGATGATATATTGAATATTAGTAATGAAGACATACATTTAACAGATTTTGAAGATCTATCAAAACAAACAACTATGATGGATAATGATGTTTCATTATTAGGGCCTATAGAAGAACTATAATTCGTATATATTATAAAAAAAATACATTTTTGTATAATATTATGGAAAAAGAATTTGCCTTTGCGGTGATGACAACTGTGTTATATGGAATATTACGTTTTTGTGAAATGAAATATATTGAAAAGGAATGGATGCCTATGAAGTTACTAGTAAGAGACATATTAATGGTTTTTATTAGTGCATTAGCAGCGGCTTATATATTTGTCAATTATCATCAAAGTTTTAGTAACTTCTTTAGTGTAATTACTGATACTGCTATGATGGATGGTTCAAATATGAAAGTATATACTGGAGAACCAGGGTTTTAAAATTGATTATATAATATAAAAAATATATATTATATATAAAGTTATTATGGATTATAGGGAAGAATTTGCTAATATTTTAGACGAGTTGAGTACATATAGAGCTAAGAGAGGTGATGTTAGGGCAAGGGTATTTAAACGTGCTCATGAGAATATCATTTTATTAGAAACACCAGTTTATAGTGCAGAAGATTTATCAAATGTACCAGGTGTAGGTCCTGGAATAATTAAATTATTTCAAGAATATGTACAAAACGGAAAAATACAAATATTAGAAGATGAAAAAAACAGATTTGAAAATGTATTATCAGATGTATATGGTGTAGGACCAAAATCAGCTGATGAATTGGTAAAAAAAGGTATTAAATCAATAGCTGAATTACGTGAGAATCAAGATCTATTAAATGATGTACAAAAAATTGGTCTCAAATATTATGAAGATATATTGAAACGTATACCTCGTGATGAAATTAATAAGTATAATGAATTATTTATAAAAAAAATGAATTATGTTAAAGACAATACTACTAAATTTGAAATAGTTGGTAGTTATAGACGTGGAAAAACAGAATCTGGAGATATTGATGTTATAATTACATCTGAGAATCGTGATGTATTTAAAAATTTTATTTCAAGATTAATAGAGGATAATATAATAATAGAAGTATTGTCTAGAGGAAATTCAAAAAGTCTTGTAATAGGTAGATTAAATTGTGAATCTACACCTCGTAGAATAGATTTCTTATACAGCCCTCCAGATGAATATGCTTTTGCTATTTTGTATTTTACCGGAAGTAAGATATTTAATACTGTTATGAGAAAACACGCATTAACTATGGAATATTCATTAAACGAACATGGTTTATATAAAAAATTACCAGGACAAAAAAAAGAAGAAAAAATAGAAGAGATTTTTAAAGATGAAAAAGATATCTTTGATTTTCTAGGTTTGGAATTTAAAGAACCTATAGAACGTATAAATGGAGCCTCTGTTGTGAAAAAAACTGGGTCCTTAGTTGTACAACAAACCAAAAAAGAAACAAAACCGAAAGAACCAAAGGAAACAAAACCAAAGGAAACAAAACCAAAAGTAACAAAAACAAAAAGAAAAACATCTCCAAAAAGTAATGTTACTAGAAAAAAACCAGCATTAACTAATGAGGTTGTTATGGAATATATGAAAGAATTCAAAGAAAAAGGATTAACATTTTTAAAATCATTAAAAGAAAAAGAAATAGCAAGTATCGTAACATTAGCTAATGAACAATTTCATTCATATGATGAAAGTAAGGTTGTATCTTTAACAGATAATGAATATGATATTATTAAAGAATATCTTGAAAAGAAAAATCCAAAAAATAAAGCATTAAAAGACATAGGAGCTCCGGTTGAAAAAAATAAAGTAGAATTACCTGTAAATATGCCTTCGATGGATAAAATAAAACCAGATACAAATGCTCTTACAAACTGGCAGTCAAAATATAGTGGTCCATATGTATTATCATGTAAATTAGATGGTGTTAGTGGTTTATATTATTCAATGGATGGAAAACGCAAATTATATACAAGAGGTAATGGTAGTGTAGGTCAGGATGTATCACATTTACTTAATGATATAAATATACCAGATTTAAAAGACGTTATTGTTCGAGGAGAATTTATCATTAAAAAGAAAACATTTGAAGACAAATATAAAAGTGTATTTTCAAACCCTCGTAATTTGGTAGCAGGAATAGTAAATAGAAAATCAAAAGATAATAAAGCAAAAGATATTGATTTTATTGCTTATGAAGTTATTGAACCTAAACAAAAACCAAGTTCTCAGATGACATTTTTAAAAACCAATGGATTTGTAACAGTAAAAAATGAAAGTAAAACAAATATTACAAATAACTATTTATCAGATATATTAATGGATTGGAGAACCAACCATGAATATGAAATCGATGGTATTATAGTTAGTGATGATAAAATTCATAAACGTGTATCTGGTAATCCGGACCATTCATTCGCATTTAAAATGGTTATGACAGACCAAGTAACTGAAGCAAAAGTCGTAGATGTTATTTGGAAACCTAGTAAAGATGGATATTTAAAACCACGTGTTCGCATAGAACCTGTGAATATAGGTGGAGTTAAAATAGAGTACGCAACTGGTTTTAATGGAAATTTTGTAGAAACTAATAAGATAGGTATAGGTGCTGTTGTTCAATTAATAAGAAGTGGTGATGTTATACCTCATATTAAAGGTGTGACTACTCCAGCTGATAAAGCAAAAATGCCTGATGTTTCTTATAGTTGGACAGATACTCATGTTGATATTATAATGACAAATAAGGATCAAGATCCAGAAGTATTAAGTAAAAATTTAACTATGTTCTTTACTAGTTTAAGTGTAGATGGATTATCTATTGGAAATATAAAAAAATTAATAAAAGGAGGTTATAATACTATATGTAAAATTATTGAAATGACAGAATCTGATTTCTTAAAAATAGAAGGCTTTAAAGAAAAAATGGCTAAGAAACTAACAGAAAATATAAAAACATCAATTGAAGCTGCTAGTTTATTAAAAATAATGGCTGCTTCTGGAAAATTTGGAAGAGGTATTGGAGAGAGAAAAATACGACCAATAATGGAAGCATATCCAGATATATTATTTAGAAATGAAACAAATTCTGAAAAAATCACAATGTTACAAGGTGTTGAAGGTATTGGAAAAGAAAATTCAAAATCCTTTGTTGAAAGTATTTCAACATTTTTAGAATTTATGAGACAATGTAAGTTAACAAATAAATTTAACGAGAAAAAACCGGAAGAACCAAAGATTAATGTTGATAGTAGTCATCCTTTATTTAATAAAAAAATTGTTATGACAAAAATACGTGATAAAGAAATTAATGAAAAATTAGCATCTTATGGAGCTTCTGTAGTAGACAAAGTGAAAGCAGATGTATTTACAGTAATTACAAAATCTAAGGAAGAAACATCAAGTAAATTATTAAAAGCACGTGAAATGAATATAACAATAATGACACCAGAAGAATTCAAAAATATGTATTTTGTATAAAAATAATAATAAACATAATGTTTTTTATTATTGAAAATGTATTAATAAGTTTATTCGGTATAGTTTAAGCATGATGGTTCATAATGTCTATGCCATTCACCATATTCTTGTTCTTTTTTGAATTTTTCATCTACTTTACTTTCATTAACTATTTTTTCATGTAATATATCAGTTCGTAAAATATATTTGGTAGATTTTTTAGGTGATTCGCCTTCATGTTGAACCATGTGGTCATGAATAACAGCTTTACCAGTTTCTGGAGTAATTGTCAAATCAGCATCAGTGAATTCAATATCACGAATAAAACGGCAGTGGCTTTTAACTCCTTCTTGTGAATATTGTGTCCAAAATTTAGTACAACCTTCTGTAAAATCTTCATTTAAATAAATGACAATAGTGAGAAAAGACATTTGTTCATAATATTCTTTACTTTCTTTATCATAACGAAAACGTGACATACGATAATCATCATGTTTAAGAATAAATTGTCCAGGGTCATATTTATAAAAACGAATATGGTCATTTACACCAACTGGAGTGAATTCATCACCCTTTGTAACACTATTCATATATGGTACTTGTTTGATACTTCTAAGGTCCTTAGGGATAAAATCTTTTAATCTTTTCCAAATTTTATCTGCTAATACTGAGTCATCTTTTACATAGAATTGACTTGTTCTAGCACCAGTTCTAGGTGTTTGACCATGTCCTCCACCTGAAGGAGGAGAAGGATTAAAACCAGCTTTTTCAGTCATTTTAATAAGTTCATCACATTCATCTTTTGAAAAAATACTTTTAATAGAATGAATTCTATCTTCTACGTGTTGTGTAAAATTATCATTTTGCATTATATCGCAATTGATGGTTTCCATCGTATATTATTAGTAATAAAATCTTTATATTTATTTAAAATATCTAGTAAAAATGTTAAACATATTGTGTAAAATAAATAAATATAATTTATTAATACAAATATATTAATACAAATGTGGAAGCGATTAATAAAACAAGATAAATTATTTGGAGCCCAGAATTATAAACCATTACCTGTTGTTATACGGGAAGGTATTGGTACAAAATTAATAGATGTAAATGGTAAATATTATTATGATTTTTTATCATCTTACAGTAGTGTTAATCAAGGTCATTGTCATAGATCGTTGGTAAAAGTTATGCAAGAACAATGTAATAAACTAACTCTTTGTAGTAGAGCATTTTATAATGAAAATTTATGTAATTTTTTTAAATTTATGAATGAGGAATTTGGATATGATAAATGTTTACCAATGAATACTGGGGTTGAAGCATCTGAAACAGCTATTAAGTTAGCTAGATTATGGGGATATAAATCAAAAGGTATTCAACAAAATAAAGCAGAAATTATTGTAGCAAAAAATAATTTTTGGGGCAGATCAATCGCCGCATGTTCATCATCTACAACACCTAGTTGTTATGAAAATTTTGGACCATATGTTCCAGGATTTAGGTTTGTAGATTTTAATAATTTACAACAATTAGAAAAAAAATTAAAAAAGCATCCAAATATTGCAGCATTTATGGTTGAGCCAATTCAAGGCGAAGCTGGTATTAATGTACCAGGTAAAACATATTTATCTAAGGTAAAAGAATTATGTAAAAAATATAATGTATTATTTATTTGTGATGAAGTACAAACTGGAATAGGACGAACTGGAAAAATGTTAGCATCAGAAGATATAAAACCAGATATGGTTGTATTAGGAAAGGCGTTATCGGGTGGAATGATGCCTGTATCGTGTGTTCTTGGAAATAAAGAAGTAATGGATTTAATTGAACCTGGAACGCATGGTTCTACTTATGGAGGCAACTCATTAGGAATGGCCTTAGCTCCAAAAGCAGTACAAATAATACATGAAGAACGTCTGTTAAAAAACACACAATACTTAGGTAACCAATTTAGAAAAGAATTGCTACCTCTTGTAAAACAAGGATATCTTAAGGATGTGAGAGGTGTTGGATTATTAAATGCTATTGAATTACATAAACCAGAAGATGCTGAAAAATTAGTTTTTAAATTTATGAAAAATGGTTTATTAACAAGAGTAACACGTAATGCTGTAATACGAATGTGCCCACCTTTAATTATGAATAATTTTCAAATGGAACATAGTTTACAAATTATACATGATTCTATTACAAATTAGTATATTTGCGTAAGATTTTATGTTTGTATTTCCAAATATTTTTTTTATATAAATATATAATGGATCCTAGTTTAAATAATACAGTACAAGATGAGAATAGTGTATTATTAGAAGATGACCAAGAACAAATAATAAGTGAAACTCTAGAAGAATCTAATCTAGATGAAACTATTACAGACTTTCCTCAAACAGGTATCGTAAGAGATAGAATTAGCGTTTTTGAACCAGAAAATGATAGTGTAATTTCTGGTCCTTCTAGTGATAATTCAGTAAATGAAAAAAGTGCAACTACTAGTTTAACAAATACTATAGTTAAACCTACAATTTCTATACCTAGTGGTATGGATAAATTTAATATATTTAAAAATGAATATATTGCTATTCGTAGCAATAACTTACATGTATTAAGAGAATCAAAAGAATGTAAACGATTATTGGATTTAAAATATAATGATTTAGTATTTGTTATCAACAATATTCAAACATCAGTTATTTTTACATCAACTATATCTGGTTTTTTACAGGCTACTAAATTACAATTTGGTATGTCTCCGGTAGTGGTATCTATAGTATCTATAACAATTGCTACATATATCTCTTTAATATTATCAATTTCAAAGTATTATGCTTTGGACGAGTTAAAAGAGCGAATTCAATTATTAAGAGAGAAATATTCTTTATTATTAAATGAAGTAGACTATAACATGGATAAATTAGGTCCATGGTCAATGAAACGCATATGGAAATATGAAAATCATGAAATTAAATACGAAGAATGGAATCTTGTTAAGGAAGATGTTAATGACAGATATAATGAAATTGTAAATACCAAAAAAGAATTAGTTACTGAATATGAATGTATAATGGATACAAAATCACGCAATCATTATCACATTAAAAATAAAAAACTGAACTTAGAAAATAGAAAGAAGGTATATGAATCTGAAAAGAAAGAAGTAGCTTTAGAAACAACTATTGCTATGGACAAAAAAGCCGTAGCTGAAAGAGCAAAATTAGACAATTTAGAATTAAAACACCATAGCATAGTATTATCAACAGAAGAGTTAGATAATTGGTCTTTTGATGCTGATGAATGGAGTAGTGTATAATTATCTTTGTATATAATATAAATGGTCAACTGGAAAGAAAATAACTATGATTCTCCAATAATGAAATTTAAAGATAACAATATAAACCCTAATAATTTTTTATTAACTCAAGATGAACTTAAAGAGTATTTTAAATTAGAAAAACCAATTGGTGGTGGGTCAGGTGCATTTAATAATGTTGAAATTTATCAAGATCAAGATACACAAAAAAAAACAGCATTTAGAATATCAAAAAACCCTTTAATTTTTGCTACAAAAGAACAAAGTAAATCTGATAAAAAAAAATATGAAATAAAAGATCTTCAATTTCCATATCAAGATCTTGCTGCGAAATTTAAGTCAAATGATATTACAACTTTAAATCAAGATAAAACATTTTTTGATAAAACAAGAGATATGTGGAAAAAAGCAAGTAAATACAAACTTTGTCCAAAAATTGATTTTTTCGGTTATGTTTATAAAGAAAAACCAAACAATCTTCTTGAGATATACACAGTAATGATTTCAGAAGCATATGATAATGAAATATTTAAATTTTTAGCAAAGAGAAACGAAATAATTGAAGACCAAGATAAAGAAATAGAAAAATTATTGAAAGAAAAATTAAATCGTATGCATGATATTGGAATTACTTGTTATGATATCAAACCAGAAAATGCTGTACTAAAAACAAAAAAAAAAGAAGACGGAACAGAAATTATAGAAGATGTTAGACTAATTGATTGGGATGGTGATTTTTGTTTAAAAAAAAATTATATAAATAAAGATAAAGATAATAATAAAATTAAAGGAAATAGATTATTTAATTTGTTATTAATGGCTAATCATTTTTATGATATAAAACATTCTTTTGGTATAAAACATAATATTTTTATTAATTCTAACCAAGAAGATCTTACTTTAACTCAGGAGGATTTGGTGAAATTGAGAAATGATAAAAAGGAATATTGTTCCAATTTTTATTATATAAATAGAATAAAACAATATTTCAAAGATTTACCAAAATCAGATAATATATTAGATTATTGTAATGGTGATATACTAGACACTTTTGACACTATGATAAGACGTTTAGAATGTAATATTAAATTAAAACCAAAAACAAAACCAAAAACAGAAAGAGAAACAGAATTATGTCCAAACCCACCATCAAATCTTAATCCATTTGCAAAAAGACCAACAAAGCCAGAAAGACCAAAAAAGTCATATGAAAAATTACAAAATACAGGAAATGTACAGAAAATGTTACAACTTTTTCAAGGTGGTAATAAAACAAAATCAAAACGCAATAAAAAAAATAAAACAAATAAAAAACGTCAAACTTTTGATGTTTATTGTAAATAATTTGATATTCAAATATTTTGTATATCAAACAGAGAACTTTGGATAACGAGGTTTGTGTAATATATTACGTACTTCAGAACTACGAGTATTTTTATATTTATTTATATAATAATATTTACATGTAATATATCTTTCATGTTTAAAAATTTCTTTATTATATTTTGATGTACATATATTTTGACATTCATTTTTTAATTGTAAATATTCTTTAATATTCATATATTAACTACTTAGAAAATTACTATATTAATATTTAATGAAGATAATTTTATTGTTATTTATTTCATTATATGCTAATGCGTTTACTACGACAAATTATTGGTTTCCTATCGTTCCAATATCATCTTACAATTTTGAAGGTCCTTCAAAAATAGAAATTTTAAATAAAGAATTTGTTTTATGGAAATGGAAAAATAAATATGTTTTACAGGATGACAAATGTTCACATAGAATGGCTCCTTTATCTGAAGGATACATAGATTGTAATAGTTGTAATCTACGATGTGCTTATCATGGTTGGGAATATGATTATAATGGTGGAGTATCAAATATACCTCAAAGTATTTATCCAGATAAACATAGAAATAATCCTGCTTTACAATTACAAACATATGAAACAGTTGTAAAGGATGATATATTATGGGCTTATTTGGGTAGTAAACATAGTAAAAATTATATAGATGATCATCCAAGATTTAAAAATTATGGAAATGATAATAATACATTTATGAGGGAATTACCTTATGATTATTTTATTTTATTAGAAAATTTTTTTGATCCTGCTCATATACCATTTGCTCATCATAAATTACAATCTACAAGAGACAAGGGTTGCCCAATAGAAGTACACAATACAAATAGTACATCAGAAACTTTGAGTATAACATTCATGGATAAAAACAATAATGATAATCGCACAATGAGTTTTAAATATCCAAGTAGTTATTTATTAAAAAATGAAAAAAATAGTACAAATGGGTTATTAAAAAATTTACATATATTTACAGTACCAGTTAGAGAAGGTCATAGTAGAATATTAATAAAAACAGAATATAATAAGAAACATAGGTTATATCCTTACATTTCACGTATACCGAAATTTATAAATCATATTTTTACAAATAAATTTTTGGATAGTGATACATTATTATTATATGAACAAGAACGTATCTTACGAAAAGAAAATAATTTATATAATTCAAATAACAATTATAAGTTGTTTACGAGAAGTGATAGAAGTATTCATTATTATTTAAATTGGATGAAAAAAAATAATAATATGACATTACCATATTTCTATCCTCAAAAATATACAAAAGAAATAAAAACAAGAAAGGAGATATTAAACCGTTTTGAGCAACATACAAAAACATGTATTCATTGTAATTCTGTTTTGAATATTATAAATAAAATTCAATATATTCCTATTTTAATAGCAGGGTATTCATATATATACACATGTAATATTTTATACATTATTTTTGGAAGTATTTTAACATTTGTGATGACAAAAATCAAAACAAAATTAATATTTGAAGATTATATTCACAACAATATATAAAATTATAAATAATTAATTTATTATTGTATTACATATAATGGTGGAAACCAGTGTAATAGATATAACATATAGTGAAGTGTGTGATTTTGCTAAGTTAACTATGCTTGTTTATGAATATGGTAAAACATTTACTATGAATCAAGATAAAACAGTAGAATCATTTGTAGAAGATATGATTAATAACGATACATCTTTAATTGAAAACCAACTTCGTTTAGATGTAATTAAAGATTTATCGAAAACTTCTCCTCATGGTAAGGTACATAAATTTTTTAGTGTAGATTCAACAGACTTACAAGTAGGTATTACAATTAGTGAAACTCATAAAAGAATAACAGTTGTGTTTAGAGGAAGTGAATCCAAACATGATTGGTATTATGATTTATCTTTTTTGAAAAGAAATTTACATGACAATGTATATGTCCATAGTGGTTTTTATAAACAATTACATAATGAAAATGTATATGAAGAAATTTTAAAAGAAATAGAAGATTTACTTGAAAAATATCCGGATTATAATGTATTTGTTACTGGTCATAGTCTTGGAGCAGCATTATCAACATTATTTGGTTATGAATTATCTAAAGTAATAGATAAACATGTAACAATTGTATCATTTGCGAGTCCAAGAGTAGGAGACTATGAATTTAGAAAAGCTTTTGATAAGCAAGATAATTTGACCCATTATCGCATTTCCAACCAAAGAGATATTATTACTGCTGCTCCAATGATATTTTTTCAACATGTAGGTATTAATTTATGTTTAAGTGACGATAAATTAGAAATTTTTAAACATTATGATTATAATACGTGGTGGAAATATTCATTGTTTAATTGTTGGAAAGTAAGTGATCATTATATGGATGTTTATTATGAAAGACTTTTAAAACATACATGGTAAAAATATTTTTAAGAATGTAACTCTTGTTGAAAATATATTTTAGTATATATTACCATATACTACATGGTAATATAAAATGGTATATCATTTTATTATATCAATTAAAAAAGTGTGTGTTCAGTAACTAATTCTTGAACAATCATTCCTAATGCGGCAACCATAGCTAATCTACCATTATTTAATTCTTTATTTAAAAATTCTCTACCTTTTGGACTATCTAAGTTTGTCGCGACTTCAAACCCAAGGTCACCAGGTTGATAATTTTCTAATAATTTGAAATAATTAGAAGTACTATCTTTTTGAAAAGGATTTTTCCATCCTCTAAACATGCTTGAAAATTCAGAAACAAACATAAGTGAAACTAATCCAATTTGTAATAAATCAGGTAAATTAGTAAATTCATGAATTGCTGGTCTATGAGTATTAGATTCAATTAAAGGAATTGCTGTTGCGGCAACCATAGCTAATCTACCATGTTTAAGTTCAGCTTCACGATATATAGAAATTTTTTCATCTGTAGTTCCAAAATTTAATGGGTCAAAATTTTCAATTGGTTTTGTAGAACCAACAATAACAGGTTTAGTTTGTAGAGATTTTGCTGTTACAGAGGTAATCCTTGAAAAGGCATTAACGCAAAAAGGGAGTAATAGTAAGAGAAACGAATTCATCATTATAAATAATATAATAATAATCTTTTTATATTATTTTTAGCATAATATTACAGCATGTATCATGTGATAATGACGTGGTAATAAATATAATTATGACGTGGTAATTATTCAGTTATTTTACTTGTGCGATCAATCAGCTTGATCATTTTTTTTCGTAGTTTGTTGTAGATATATAGTCCATAAAAGAAACATATAGTAGAATAAGGTAATATTATATACATAACAGGTTTTTTGAACTGTAGAGAAGCACACGTCATCATAGAAAATATGGATAATACAGTAGTAAACACTGGTATATTTGAATATTTCATAAATGTGTGAAGAAAATCTATAATATGTTGTTGTGGTAATGCACTTATTATCATACATGTAGATAAAGAAACGATAGCACCTAAACTAGATGATACTATACCAAATCCTCTTATACTGTCATAAATAATTAACAAATTATAATCTTCATTAGAAGAATCCGAAATTCCAACTAATGCAGCACATGATAATGATGAAAATAAAACAACCAATTCATATACTTTCAAAAGTCTGGTTTTAATAATTTGTTTTGCTTTTATTTCATTAGTTTCACCATTATTCAAATGTTCATTTTCTTTCTTATATATAATCTCCCAAATATGTGTTCTACTGTCAGTATCTAACCAATTTGCAGTGATTTCTTGTTCATTAATAATTTCCATTTAATAATATAATAATAAAATATTTATATTATTATAATCAAAAATTACATGAAAATCTTATCCAATTCAGGTATACTACCTTGATCATATTTATTCATACAATTCACTTTATTAATTGATAAATAATTTACAGTTCTATTATTATAATTTATTTGTAAATTAGGTATACGTAATGTATAAGATATATAAATAGAATGTTCATTAATATTATTGATAATAATATTCAAAAATAAGCCTGTATAACTAGATATATAATATCCAATTTCTACTGGTTCATTTTTGAATAACATTGACTGTATTACTTGAATTAATCTAAATTTCGAATCTTTATACTGAATATTTTTCATAGATTTTGATAATGAAATACAATTATTAGAATATTTTTCCAATTGTTCATTTGTAAAAGGTACAGGTAATAAAGAATTAGTTTGTTTTAAATGTATATATTTTAATAAATAATGACAAACACAATCAGATAATCTACGTATAGGAGATGTAAAATGACAATACTCAGGGGCACCAATTAAATCGTGTGAGTTAACTTCTGACATATATTCAGCACGTATACCATTAATAATTATTTCATTTAATAATTCTTGTCCAGACATATTGTATACAGTTTCTAACCATTCATTTGCGTTACAAATGCGATACAAGCCATGACCATCAAAATTTATTTTTAAATATTCTCCAACAAAAGAATTTGCGAAGATAGCAAATTCCGCTATCATATTTTTCATAGATTTTTCCACAATTGAATCACAATATAAATACATATTTTTGTCAGTATCATATTTTATATATGAATTAGATACTTCATTTAAAACAGTTCCTTTTGTCTTTGTAGAACGAGAATTTAATAAACTATTACTTATTTTAATACCATTTTGTAATATTTCATTCGTATTAAACAATTCACTAGCTGTTTTATATGATAAAGCATTTACTGACTTAACTTTTATAACTGTAAATGCTAATTGTATTGTACCTTTTGGTTTATATGTATATTTATCAATTTCAGTTAAGATAGTTATCGCATTTTTAACATCTCCATAATTATTTACCATTAAGCTAGACTTTTCCATTATTTCATCCGGAATCATATGAATGGGTTTTCTATTTGATGGATATCTTGTTACAACATTTGATTCAATTGATGACCATAATGAAGAATCCAAATTTATAAATTCAGTAGGGTCGGCTATATGTATAGCCAAGTACAATTTATCATTTTCATAATATATACTAAATGCATCATCAGCATCTTCACATCCTTCGGGGTCTATACTATATACTTCATAGTCAGTCATGTCATTACGATTGTTAATAGAATATATATGAGGTAATATATTATGTTCTAATAGCATACTATCTATATTTGTATTTCTTTTATAACCATAATATGGTTCTATTATTTTCTCAAATTGTTTTTCATAGTGTTCCATTAATAATTATTTACATTATCAAATAATTATTATAACGAATTGTAATATTTAAATATTTTAATTAGCATAAGAAGGAATATTATCAATATTAATGACTACAGCATTTTCTGGAATATTATCAGTATTATATGATTCAAAAAATGGATGTATTAATTGTCTTATAGGTGTATGATGATGTACTAATCTAGCTATCATTTTATATAATTTAAAATTTGGATATCTTTCATCACCATTTTTTTTATACAATATATTTTTACCATCATCATCTGTACACCATTCAGCAATAATACGTTGAAACCCGTCCATATCATCAATAGACATATCACTATCTATAACAAAATCAAATATAGAGCATCCAAGTCGGCATAAATCAAAACTATAATTTGGATCGATACGTTTTTTATCTGAATCAAAGAAAGGTTCAGTGTTATATTGTCCATGTCCGTCACCACCTTCTTGAAAACTATCACTACAAAAGACATTACCATTAAACGTGTATATAGCTCTACCAAAATCTATAATTTTAAATATTTTTCCAAATGTAGGGACTTTGTAAAATTTGTTTTTGTATTGATAGTATACAAATTCATAATCAACTTCTGTATACATTATATTATTTGTATGTAAATCGTTATGTGTAAAATTAAATGCTTTTTGAAGAGTAATAAGAATCATAATAATTTGAAATAATATAGATCTAGCATCATCTTCATCAATAAGGTCATTTTGTAATAAATAATCAAAAGTATTTTCACATTTTTCAAGACAAATCATTTGAATAGGGAAATCATATAAATAAGCAAATAAAGGTTCTTCAGTTACACTACTATCGTCGTCTTCTTCGTCTTCTTCATCATTTGTTTCTTTATCTTCATCTTTATCTTGATTGGTGTCTTCTTCGTCAATGTCTTCATGTTCATCATCTGAATTAGAAACAACACTATTATCACTATCATCACAACTATTCTCAATAAAATCTTCATTTTCATATACTAATTCTATTTTGTTTTCATTTAATTCTGAATCACAATTATCTAATGTTTCAAAATCTATATTACATTCTTCATTAGATATAGCAAGAGTTGGTTTATTTTTTTTTGAATTATGTTGATTATGGTAAGAATGTTGGAATACACTAGTGTGAAATAGTTTAGAAATATTTTCATGAAAGAAGTCATAAGTCTGAATATATTCTAAATCATCTAAAATATCTATTCTATATTGTTTTTGAATTCCTAAAAATGAACCATAATAATCAATACCATGTATAAAAGAATGTTGATTCAATAATTTACCAATGAGTAGATAACAAAAGTTATCAACATATGATGCATTATGAATACTGTTAATTTTACTGTTATTATCTGAATAATTAGGTAATTTAATAGTTTCATGTTTATATTTCCCTATCAAATAATGACAAGGGTCTAATAAAGGGCCATATTTAAAAAATGTGGGTTTATCTATGGTAATATTGGTATTATCTGAAACAATATTATTATTAATGATATGTAGTTTAGTATCTATTTGTGAAAAACTATTATCAACTTTAAATTGATGAAATAATTTATAAATAGGATAATATGTTTGTAAGTCTGATACATCAAAAGGGTTATAATCTTCATCATGTGATTTCCATGAATTAATATTTGGAATTTTTTTTTCAACAAAATTAATGTCGAATTTATTTTTTGTATTTTCCATAATACACTAAAGTAATTTAAAATATTCACTATTTAAACACACATTCGTTATAAAAAAAGTATTCATGTATATGATTATATATATAAATGAATTTAGAATTAAAAAAATTTGATATGAGAGCTATAACATTTAAGCCAGATGAAAATAAAGGCCCTGTAATTGTTATGATAGGTCGTCGTGATACAGGTAAATCATTTTTAGTAAGAGATTTACTATATCATCATCAAGATGTTCCAATAGGTACTGTTATATCAGGTACAGAAGCAGGAAATGGATTTTATGCGAGTCATGTTCCAAAATTATTTATTCATGAAGAATACAATAGTGTTTTAATTGAAAATATATTGCGACGTCAAAAAGCAGTATTAAAACAAGTAAAAAAAGAAGTAACGACTTATGGACGTTCTAAAGTAGATCCTAGAGCATTTTGTATTCTGGATGATTGTTTGTATGATCAATCATGGACAAGAGATAAGTTGATGAGATTATTATTTATGAATGGAAGACATTGGAAAGTAATGTTAATTATAACTATGCAGTATCCTTTAGGTATACCCCCAAATTTAAGAACAAATATAGATTATGTTTTTATATTGAGAGAACCGTACTTAACAAATAGAAAGAGAATTTGGGAGAATTATGCATCAATGTTTCCAACATTGGATGCTTTTAGCGCAGTAATGGATCAAACAACTGAAAATTATGAATGTTTAGTTATAAATAATAATGCAAAATCAAACAAACTGAATGAACAAATATTTTGGTACAAAGCAGAAAGTAGACCGGATTTTAAATTAGGTTCAAAAGAGTTTTGGGAAATTTCAAAAAATATTGGTTCTGATGATGAAGATGAAGAATATGATCCAAGTAAATCAAAAAAGAGAAATGCCGGTCCATCAATAAATGTAAAAAAATCAAAATGGTGATTTAATTAAACAATATCATTATCATTATTGTCAAGAGATTCTATACTCATATTGTCATCGGTATTATCAATATTTAATTCTTCAGCATTGGATTCATCATTTGAATTATCACTATCTGAATGTTCACTACTTTCTTCGTCTGATGATAAATAGCTATGAATTGGTAATCTAACACTAGTAAAAACTCTACTGAATATATCTGTTCTACTAGAAAAACTATCTGATTCATCAAAAAATTCACTTGTCCAAAAATATTCACGAGGTTTATATTCACGAATATGATTATTTAAAAATTTATGGACTTGTATATCATTCTTAGTATTAAAAGGTATAAAATTACTTCTAATTGGTATTGATTGTTTTTGAATGATTTTATTATTATCTCCCCGAATTACTTTAATTTTGGTCCTTCCAAAGAAAGGATTAAACATAATGAACTTTTCTATTTTATATAAAAACATATGTTTGTAATTATACTTTTGTTGGCTATCATTACAATACATAAAATTTAAAAATAATTCATAATATGGTCTGAACGCAGTTAAAATAATATCTGTAGGAAAATCATCTGAGAGTAAAATTTTGTGTTCTTTATTAATACATCTATTAATAAATTTTATCATACGTTTAATACCTCTTAATAAGTGGTCATTTTCAATATTTTTAACAAAACTTTTAATATAATGTGTAATAATAGTACTAGCATGTTTTTCTTTAAAAGAGAAAAGTTCAAAATTTTCATTAAAAAATATTTCGAAAAGTTCTGATTTTATCATGGTTTTATTTTTAATAAAAAAATAGATATTATACAATGTTGACTTATTGAATGGTATATTAGTATATGGGTTTAATATAGCTAAAGAATTACAAAAAAAGTTAGGAGAATGACATAAACGATTATTAATAATTTTAATTATATCTTGTATTTTGTAATAATACTTTGACTTTTCTTGAATAATACAAATAGTATGTTTATGGTTTATATCCAATTCATTCATACTTTCTAATTCAATATTAAATCTGGTAGGATAAAATTTATTGTCATATAATAATTTTAATCTTCGAAAGCCATTAATAGTTTTCATATATTTATTAACATACATCAAATATGCCTGTTTGTCACATTCTGATAGAAATGAGCTATTAATATAACTAATTAATTCCAAAATACTTATATGAGATTGTAAATTATAATTTAAAAAATTATAAAAAAAAGTTCTAGTAATGTTTTGCGTTATATTATTTTTTTCGACATATTCAGTTGTATTTATTTTTTGTACTAATAATAAATAATCACTAAAACCAATTCCAAAAGCGTCTTTATAATAATCTTCTTTTGCGTTTAGAAGTTTTGGTATTATATAATGAATAAGAGTCATTACATAATATATTTAACAAACGTTTATATAAATATAGTTTATTATTTTAATCTTGTTTCTTTTCCTCCATCATTCGTTTTAAAACCTCTTCATTATGTTTCTTTTGTTCTTCTTCAGTGGCTTCTTCACGTTCATCAAAGTTGACAGTTTCAGTAACACCAATTAAATTACCATCATCATCCATAGATTGGGTTAAAACATTACCAGATTTTTCAGCTTCTTTAATGTTTTCTTCAATAGCTTTTTGTTTTGTTTCACGAATGCGTTTTTCAAATTCTTCTTTTGCGCGTTGTTCATTTTTCATCTTTTCACTATGTAATTGATTTAATTCTTCTTCCATAAATTCAACACGTCCTGTTTTATATGCATCTGGGTCCCATGGAATCCACATACCGACAGGTCCTACAAAGATATCATGACTAGAATCAATATCACGTAATTTTTTACAACGTTCTTCAGCTTCTTCTTGTGTATTATATACACCTCTTACTTTCAAACCTCTAACTGAAGTTTGAAAAGCGTTCTTTCTATTATAGTCTTCATTAAGACGTTCTTCATTTTTATCTAAAAATGTTTTATAATCATCATCAACAGGCATTGAACGCATTAATTCAACTTCTTCTTTAGTAAAATCATTAAAATCAGCTATTACTTTTTCAACATTTAAAGTATACTTGTGAGAAATAAAATTTAGAAAATCGAAAAACTTTCCCATAGATTTAGTAAAGTCCCATGACTTCACAAATTCATCAAATAAAAAAAGCTCACGTTTTTTAATAATATTTTCAGGAGATACAAAAGATAGACAGGCAAACTTCTGTCCAGCTAAAGGTGTATCTTCATCGCATAAATCGACATATTTAGGGTTTGGTTTCCCATCAACCATTTTTTTTTCAAAACCAGACATATTTATATAATTAATAATAGTGAATTGTTTATATCTTTTTTTTAAAAAAAAATGTTATGTTATAATATATAATGGACGGTATGTTCGATGTACAAGAATTGGTAAAACGTGTAGTTAAATACTTAATAGAAGGTATAGTTGTTGCTATTGTAGCTTTTTCTATTCCAAAGAAATCTCTCAATGTTGAAGAAATTGTAATCATTGGCCTTGTAGCTGCTGCTACATTTAGTATCTTAGATGTTTTTGTCCCAGCTATGGGTTCAACTGCTCGTACAGGTGCTGGTTTTGGTATTGGTGCTAACTTAGTTGGTTTCCCAAAAGTAGCATAAATTAAATAATATTATAAGTGTAATATATAATATTATTATGGATGAAGGACACAAAAATTTAATTATGTTTTATCAAACAACACTACGTAATGTTGGTTTATATACGACTATATCATTTGGAGCTTTAGGATATTCTAGATACTATCGTGGGAAATCATTTTATTATAACATAATTCTAATATTGACAAGTTTAATATTTTTATCTATAGCTGCATTAATGAACTATTATTTACTTTTAGATATGAATCATTATGTTGATTTATACAAATTAGATGAATCTATTGTTGATCAAATATCAAAATGGAATATTATTCCAAAAATTGTTATTGGATTACAATGTACTTTATTAGTATTAGGTTGTTTAACTTTAATAAAAGAAATTACAAAAAAGTAATATGTTTAAAAAAGTTTTTTTTTTTTAATATTGTATATTAAATGAAAATATTCATTGACGTTGATAATACGATTGTAAACACAATTGGTAACAGTTATGATAAGTCTACTCCTATTCAGGAGAATATAGATAAGGCTAATAAATTATATGATGAAGGTCATACTATAACTTATTGGACAGCACGTGGTTGTAAATCTGGAAAAACCGCAGAATACTTCAGACTAACATATTCTCAATTAACACAATTTGGAGCAAAATTTCATGAATTACGAATGGGAAAACCTCATTTTGATTTATTTATTGATGATAAAAATATTAATGCTATTGATGGTTGGAATGATAGCAATATAAATAATATTTTAAATACAGTAAAAGAAAATGATAGTAAACGTGTTTAAACGGTAGGAAAGAACTGCCAGTCAAGTTCTTTACACACTTTTTTCCATATCATATCTTGTTCTAATTGTTTTTCTCTATCTTTCATCATTGGAATAAATGGTAAGTATTGTGTTTGATCAAGTAATACACATAATTGAAAAAGTGTATATGTGTAATTAAAAAAATTTGTTCTATTAGGAGGACAGTGCATTGCCCATGGTTTTTGAATTTCAATAAAAAGTACACAAAGGGTTTCATGTAATTCTTCGTTCATAACAGGTGGTTTTATTCCAAATATTGAATTAATATATTGAATATGTTCAAAATATTTATTTAAACCTAATTTACGTAATATTTCTCTCATTTTACCATAATTCAATTGCGTCATATCTGTAATTCGTTCCTTTTTAATACGATCTGTAATAGCTTTAATAACTTCTTCTGGAATTTGTGTAGTTTCTTTAGCTTGAAATTGGGCAAGAATCTCTTTAAAATGATTAAGACGAATATATGCTGTATATGATACTTCACTAGGAGGTTCTTTATTGTTAGGTTTACCACCTTCAACAATATGTCTAGTAAAACGTCCACATTCCATATTGTTACATATCAGAATACCTTCATCTTCTTGAGAAATCATTTCACCCTTATTACAAAAAATACATGTATCACATTCAATAGTGAAATCTTGTAATAATAAGTTCTCCTCGTTTATGTTTTTCCAATAATTTTGATATAATTGTCTTGAAGTATTATATTTATTGTTGTTTATATTAGAATCATCTTCACTATTTGCTTTGATTTTAAAAAAAGAGTTAATCACATTATTATTTTGAGAATTTTCTCCTGAATTAATTTTTTGCTTTTCTTCGAAATAAGAAAATATATATTTAGAATTTTCCAAAAAATAATTATTTTTTTCATGTTTGTGTTGCTTTATTTTGTTATTTATATGTTTAACTCGAAATTGTAATTCCATAGCTTTATCTATATCTTTTTTATTTAGCAACTTAATCTGTTGTTTAATATTATCTTTTTCTTTCATTAAATTTGGAATAATAGTGTCTTCTAAATTTGTAAAATATTCCATCATTTGATCGTGTTTAACGTCAATTGTAAAGTTCTGTGATGTCATTTTATAAAATATGTAAAAAGTGGTTTATATATTTTATTAATAAATAACTTTATTATATATATGCCTCCAAAAAATAAAAAAGTATATAAATCAGATAGAAAAACACAAAAACTAAAAGGTAAATTAGAAAAAGATAAAAATAAAACACGAAAAAAAAAAGCACCTCGTGAGAAACCAATGTCTAAAGACGCAAAAAAATTATTAGAAATGTTATTGAAAAATGAAGCAAACCAAAATAATTTAGTTAGTGAAAAGCCAATTGATTATGAATTTGAAGGATTTAAACCAATTGAAAATATAGATATAAAAAAATACAATTCACTTGGAAAATTAATGAATGCTTCAGCAAATGAATTATTTAAACTATTATTTAAATTCTATCCATCTGGTATCATAAAAGTGAAAACAAATGGCGAATCTCAGATATACAAACAAATTGATAATTCTAGACAATTGTGGGAATTATCAAGCCCTACAACACAGTGTAATAATAGTATAGGAAAAGTAGATCTTACTAAAACTTGTTATATTTGTGGTTTACCTTTAGGTATAGGTGCTGCTTCTTTTTCATCTGAATGTGAGCATATTCTACCAATTTCTCAAGCTGTATTATTTTTACAACTGTATCATAATAATATAGATAAAAAATTTTCTGATCTATATAAAAAAGAATACGCTTGGTCACATTCATGTTGTAATAGAGTAAAAAGTGATACATCATTTGTAAAATATAATGAAAAACAAAATAAATTTGTATCTGATGATGTATCTACACGACAAATTTTAAATTCTATATGGGAATCAACAAATATAAATTGTAAAGTTATAACTCCAATATTAACAAGAAAATATAAAAAAAATGAATGGTTAACCGAAAGAATAAAATCAATTAATGAAAATCAAGTATATCCAATAGTTGAACATTTAAATAAACAACAACAACAAGCACCAAATTTATTTTTAATGTCATATTTAGCATCAGCATTATCTCAACCAGATCAACAAATTATTACAATTATAGAAAATAAATTAGAACCTATGATAAGATATTCTGATGATATAATTGTAAGGCATGAAGCAATTACAGATATTTTAAATAGTTTTAAAGAATTTTTCGAAAGTAAAAAAAATGAAATGTATGGTAAGAACCCACAAACTTCTACATTAGGAATGAAAATAAGAGAAACTATGGAAGATATATTTAAAAAAATTTTACCCGATTATAATGAAAAACCAGATGATATATTTGTTTTATTATTTAACCTATTAGTTAACTTAGTGAAAACAAATCAAGATATAAATCTTAGTTTTATTAATTATGTTATGCAAGACAATGATTATCATGATATTGGTTCTGATAAAGTAGAAAAATATTCCAACGGAAAAGAATATATGAAATATAAAATTATAAAGTTATTAAAAAATAATTCTATAGAAGAAGTACAATCCAGAAGGAGAAAAGTTAGTGGATTTGTAGATTTTTTGGATGAACAATTGAAAATATTTGATACTCAATTTAAAGAAATACCAATAAATTTAAAATTAATTATGGATTGGAAAAAAAATCCAAAAAATTTCATTATGAAAGGAACAGATACAGTAGAAGGCGACACACTGAAAGATAATGTATTTTTTCAAAATTATAAAATGTACAATATAGAAGGTACCAATATCGAAGAAAAACCTGTACAACAAGATACAAATATTGATTTACTTATTAAAGAAATGTCTAGATATTCTGATGCTGTTGATGATAATGGAGAACAAGATAAAGAAACCGCATTTTCATTTGATAAATAAAACGTTAAAATTCGCATAATAAAACATTTACTTATTTTATTATGCAACAAGTAAATACAGAAGTAAAAATTGTACCTGAAAATATAAAAATTAGCCATAAAAAATTTCAAAAGATGTTGTTTCTTCATAATGCTATAGAGAATGGCTGGACGATTCGAAAAACGGAAAATCATTATATTTTTTCTAAGAAGCATGAAAATAAAAAGGAGGTTTATCAAAAAGCGTATTTAGAGAAATTTGTCTTAAGTAATCAAGAAGTTGATAACATAATGGATTATAATTAGATGATATATGCTAATAAAAATATATTTTTTAAACATTTTTAATTTGTTATGTATATCCGTGTATTGCTTTTGTCAAAAGTCAATAGTTTATATACTTTAGGATTTTTAGTTAATTTAATGCATTTTTCTGAAATTTTTTTCTTTTACTATATTATATAACTATGGGTGGAGCTTTAATGCAACTTGTCGCTTACGGTGCCCAAGACGTGTTCTTGACCGGTACCCCTGAAATTACTTTCTGGAAGGTGTCTTACAGACGCCATACCAATTTTGCTATGGAATCAATTGAACAAACATTCTCTGGCCAAGCCGACTTCGGTCGTCGTGTAACATGTACTATCAGCCGTAATGGTGATCTTGCATACCGCACATATCTTCAAGTAACTCTTCCTGAAATCGCTCAAGGATCAAACCCAACATGGGCTCGTTGGTTAGATTTCCCAGGTGAACAACTTGTTTCTCAAGTAGAAGTAGAAATTGGTGGTCAACGTATCGATCGTCAATATGGTGACTGGATGCACATCTGGAACCAACTTACTCTTTCTGCTGAACAAAAATCAGGATACAACAAAATGGTTGGTCACACCAGTCAATTAACATATCTTATGGATTCTGATTATGCTGCTGTTAGCGGACCATGTGCTGGATCAGGTGCTCCTGCTCAAGTATGTGCTCCACGTAAAGCACTCCCAGAAACCACACTTTATGTACCTCTTCAATTCTGGTTTTGCCGCAACCCAGGTCTTGCTCTTCCTCTTATCGCTCTCCAATACCACGAAGTTAAAATCAACATTGACTTCCGTCCAATTGGTGAATGTTTATGGGCTGTTTCAGGAGCTGGTGCTTTAGGTGCCGCCACATCACACACAGCTTCTTTCCAAAACTCACTTGTAGCTGCTTCCCTTTACGTTGATTATATCTTCCTTGATACTGATGAACGTAGAAAAATGGCACAAAACCCTCATGAATACCTCATTGAACAAGTTCAATTCACAGGTGATGAATCAGTTGGATCATCATCAAACCGTATCAAATTAAATTTCAATCATCCATGTAAAGAACTTGTATGGGTTGTACAACCAGATGCTAATGTAGATTACTGTGACTCCCTTGAAGCTGGTAAAGATTTACACGCTTTATACGGTGCTCAACCATTTAACTACACAGATGCTCTTGATGTACTTACAAACTCATTAACTGCTTTCACAACATCTGCTGGTGCTTCAGCATTTGTATCAGGTAACTCTTTCGTTGATCTTTCCAACAGTCTTGGTACTGTTGGTGATGCTGCAACATTCGTTCTTGGTGAAGCTGCTCTTGACATGCATTGTTGGGGTGAAAATCCAGTTGTAACAGCCAAATTACAACTTAATGGACAAGACCGTTTCTCAGAACGTGAAGGTTCATACTTCGATGTTGTTCAACCATTCCAACACCACACTGCTTCTCCAGATTCTGGTATTAATGTTTACTCATTTGCTCTTCGCCCAGAAGAACACCAACCATCTGGAACATGTAACTTCTCAAGAATTGACAATGCTGTCTTACAACTTGTCTTAAGTTCTAACACTGTATCAGGTTCAAACACTGCTAAAGTACGTGTCTATGCTGTTAACTACAATGTATTACGTGTTATGTCAGGTATGGCTGGTGTAGCTTACTCAAATTAAGTCAATTATTGTCTTATCAAATTTATTTGTTAGATAATTTTTCGTATTTAATATAAAAAAAATAACTTAAAATTTATAATTTATTTTTTGAATTTAATAACATAGGTTTGTAAATATTAATTATTTAAGTATTGAAAAACATAAAATGAATAATATGTAATATTCATGAAGTGTGTTGAAATTAATAATTTAACTTTTAAATATGAAAATACGGTAATATTTAAAAATTTTTCATTAGATTTACATTCTAATAATTGTTATGTATTGTCTGGATTAAATGGTTGTGGAAAATCTACATTACTTAAGATAATCGGTGGTAAATCATTATGTGAGTCAGACAAGGTAAAGGTACTTTCAAAAGATCCATTTAGAGATACAACACTTAATAATGATATTACATTTGTTAATAATGATTGGGGTACACGAACAGTTGCTTATGCTGGATATAATATGCCTATACAATCAAGTTTAAAAGTGAATGAAATGATGGTAGCATTAAAAAAACAATTTCCAGAACGAAATAAAGAATTACTTGACGTTTTAGATATAAATCCAGAATGGAGCTTAAATGGTGTTAGCGAAGGACAAAGAAAGCGTGTACAATTATATTTAACTTTATTGAAACCATTTAAGATATGTCTTCTAGACGAAATTACAGTGAATTTAGATTTACTAGTTAAGGATAAATTTATGAAATATCTTAAAAAGGAGACATTCGAAAGAGAATGTTGTATTGTTTATGTAACACATATATTTGATGGATTAGAAGATTGGGGTACTCAATTGATTTATTTAAAAAAGAATAAAGAAATTGAAATCACAAATATTGAAAATATTCCCAATATTTATAAGCATCTTTTATCAAAATTTAAACAAGAAAACACATCCGAATTAGAAAAAGAAGCAAATAGTTATACAAACACTCCTAAAAAAAATGCCGGAGGTTATTCAAATGGTGTTTTAATAAATTTAAAATATAATTGAAATAACAAAATTATAGTTTATACAAAATATTTATTTTTTATAAGGTTTATACTTAACACTCATTACTTTCCCCAACATAACAAGTTGATTTGAATCCATTACAGCAACACGTCCAAGTCCTTGACAAGAATCAAATGATTCTAAATATAAAGGTTGTTGTGGACTGAATTCAACTTCAGCAGATTCACCTCTTTCTAAAAATGGTGGATCTTCTTGTTTTTCATTACCAGTTTTTTTTCCCGTTTTCCACATAATTTTTGTCATTTTACAAGCAGATTTTGCTGTACGAATATGTACACAAGGAGAAAACCCTGGTTTTAATTGACCTGGATGTTCTTGAACAACAATTTGTGCTACAAAACTTTCTACAGCTTCTAATACGTCTTCTTTTTGTAATGAAATAACATCACCAACCTTAGGCATATTTGTTTTATCTAGACCTTTAATGTTCATACCAACATTATCACCAGGTTTAGCATTAGGCCATGTTTTATGATGCATTTCAATACTGAATACTTTAAGATTTTCAATTCCACGAGGAGCTACTCTAATAATATCACCAGCATTTAATGTTCCTTGTTCAATGCGACCAGTAATAACATCACCAACACCTTTAATTTTATAAATTCCATTAATAGGAATACGTAATGATTTATCAGGGAAACGTTTAGGTGGACGTGCGATTTTTTCTAAAGCATCATATAAAGTAACACCTTCAACAACTTCATCTTTTGAAATGTTAGCTTTCCATCCTTTATACCAAGGCATTTTATCAGTTTTTTCAACTAAATTTTCACCTAAAAATCCAGAATAAGGAATAAAAGCTACTTGTTTTGGTTTAAATCCGGCTTGTTGAATCATCTTTGTCATTTCTTCTTTAATTTCATTGAAACGTTGTTCAGACCAATCACAAGAATCCATTTTATTAACGCCAACAATTAATTTTTCGATTCCTAATAAACCTAATAAACGAGCATGTTGACGTGTTTGTCCTTGTACCTCCCCACTTGAATGGTCACCACGCGCAATAGCAGTTTCAAAACCTCCCATTTCAGCTGGAACCAATAATAGTGCAACATCCGCACAACCAGCACCGGTGATCATATTTTTAACATAATCTCTATGACCAGGTGCGTCTACAATAGTATAATGATAAGTATCAGTGAAAAATTCTTTAGTGGTACAGTTGATTGTAACACCTCTTTCACGTTCAGCTTTATCCTTATCCATATAATAAGCAAAAGCAAAGGAACTTTTACCTTGAGCATCGGCTTCTGCTTGTAATTTTTCCATATCACGAGAAGAAATACCTCCTAATTTAAAAATTAAATGACCAGTTGTTGTCGATTTACCAGCATCAACATGTCCACATACAACTAATGAAATATGTTCTTTTGCTAATTCAGTCATAACAATATAACAGTATAATGCTACAATTCTTTATGTTTTTTTATAATATTATTTTAATTATTAAACTGACTAGATTATATTTTATATAAAATAAAATATAAACATAAACGAATAATTATTATTAATGTCTTTAAGAACAAGTAATACACAAAATGATTTATTACTAAATAGTTTATTAAATTATTATGAAGATGATAATAAATTAAAACGTCTCATTTCAATTATAAATGGAGAACATCGCATTTCGTTACGTATTATAGATTGGTTTGTAACAAATTATGCGAAACAACAGTTTGTTGTATATATAATTGATAATAGACGTTTTAAAGTATTTCATGAATATAAATTAAAATTAAAAGCATATTCAAAAAAAAGATTTGATCCATTTTGTAGATGGGAAAGAATTGCTATTCCCTACGACGATGATACTAATATGGAAACTACAATAGGTCAATTAAATTTTTTTAGATGGGCTTTTGATAATTTAATTATTGAATATATAAATGATAATTATGAACAAATAGAAGAAGATATGAATCAACGTAATAGTAATTCTAGAAAAAAGCATGATTCTTCAAATAATACAAAAACGAGAAAAAAAAGAGAAGAATTGTCTATTTCAGCTTGTAAATGTATCAAAAAGGAAGATGTTCATATAGTTGTAAAATTTTCATGAATATAATTTTATTATATTTTCTATAGAATCTTTTGAATGATATATAATTTCTTGTGGACTGTCAATATTTCCGTCCACATGTAGTACTGATTGTTCAATGGGCATTCCTGTTAACCATTTTATATGATAATCGTGACATTTTTTTAGATAATCTATTTGAATTTTGTCTTCTCCATCTCTATCTCTTTGTTTTATTCTTTGAAGGCATTTATCTGGGTTAGTATTAATAAATATAATACCTTTGTGTTGAAATTCATTCTTATAGATATTATAATATTGTAAATATATTTTATAATTTATAGATTCCATATTACCATCATCATATAACATCTTTGCGAATATATTACAGTCTGCTTCCAATGACCTTTCACAAATAAATATTCTAGCAGAGGGTTTATTTTTCAAGGCAGTTCTGAATTTATGAACTCTCGTAGCAAACGCCATCACCTGAAATGAAAATGCATATTCTTTTGGATTTTTATAAAATTTTGTTAAAATATCTTCATTATCATCTCCTTTTATATCTCCCCACATATCAACTGGTTCTTCAACAAAAGTTATTAACTCGTCATTAGCATAGTGTTGTTTTAAATAATTCAATATTGTAGATTTTCCAGCTCCGATATTACCCTCTATAGAAATTATCTTGATTTTATCCATAATATAATATAATAGAATATATTATACTTTAATAGTTCTTTCAATTTTACAGTATATATGTTGGTTTATACAACAATATATCTTTTACAGTACTTGTAGTCTTAAATAATTCTTCACCATAAATATCTTGTAATAATAACCATTCAAATAATCCACCACTATATAGATACACATTTGTAAATCCTAATTTTAATAACTGTGCGGCTTTGCTATCCGATGATTCATCACATGAATTTTTCCCATAAACAACTATTTTCTTTTTATAATTATATTTTGATATGTATTCGTTTATAATTGTTTGTTCTTCATTAATAGATATAGTATTTTTTATTAAACACATTTGTTCGTGTGAAGGTAATGTATTAACTATAATATATTCTCTATTATTGATTATATTTTGTACATCTTGATATCCTATCTTTGATATTTTTGATGAAAATAAATAATTGATCATTGTTTGGATATATATAGACATAATAATCCTTTTATGTGTATTAATTTTAAAAATTGATTAAAAAGTTAATATGTATATATATATTAAATAAAGAATGGATTTTACACAGTCAAAACTATCAAAAAAAGAATGGGAATCAATAGAAGCAAAAGTTTCTATTGAGGAACATAATATATTAAAAATGATTAATAGTGGATATAATAATATTAATATCAATCAAAATAAGCATAATTCTATTATAAATTATTTAAAAATGGATGAAAGCGATAATATACACAACATATTATATAATAATTATTTTAAACAAGATATAGAAAAAAATATAAAAAAATATGGTAATTTTGAATTTGAATTACAGACAAATAAGCTAATAAAACTTACCAGCATTGATAGAATTCGAATAGACAATTTAAGTGAAAATATATCAAAAAATAAAGATAAAATATTCGAATTCTTATTAATTGAACTATGTTACAATATTTTAAAATATCATCATAAACAAAAATCTAGTTATGTTTCTTATTTATATTCATTAATACATCTTATGAAATGTTCTATTAATAAAATTAATATTAATGTTTTGTCCTATGTAAATAAAGTAATAGACACATATTCAAAAGATATTTCCACAGACCATATATTGAAAAATGCTAATTTATATATTGAAAAAAATGAATATATTATGAAATATCAAGATTTAAAATTATTTTCACATCAGAAAGAAATATATTCTGTATGTAAAATAAATCATGATAATCCAAAATTAATACAATATTGTGCACCTACTGGTACAGGTAAAACATTGACCCCTATTGGATTATCAAATCAATATAAAATAATATTTGTATGTGTTGCTCGTCATATTGGATTATCATTAGCAAAATCCGCAATTAATATGGATAAAAAAGTTGCTTTTGCTTTCGGATGTAAAACCTCATCAGATATTAGATTACATTATAATGCTGTAAAAGAATTTGAAAAAAATTACAAAACAGGTGGTATATTTAAAGCAGATAATTCAGTTGGTGATAAAGTAGATATTATTATTTGTGATGTGATGTCATACTTGATAAGTATGAATTATATGATGGCTTTTAATTGTAAATCTGATATTTTGACATTTTGGGATGAACCTACTATAAGTATGGATTCTGAAAATCATGAATTACATGACATTATTCATAAAAATTGGGTTGAAAATGAAATACCTAATATGGTATTATCATGCGCAACATTACCGCATAATGATGAAATTCAAAGTGTTATTCAAGACTTTAGAGGTAAATTTGATAATTCCCGAATATTTAATATTAACAGTTATGATTATAAAAAATCAATTCCTATATTGAATAAACAAAATTATTGTGTTTTAATTCATAATATGTATGAAAATTATGATGATATGATTAATTGTGTTAACTATTGTAATGAAAATAAGACATTACTTAGATATTTTGATTTACAGAAAGTTGTTGAATTTATTTATATGGTTCAAAAAAAAAATATATTAGAAGATGACATGAATGTGGAAGTATATTTTGAAGGAGCTATTTCAAATATAACAATGAATACTATCAAACAATATTACTTAGATATTTTAAAACTAATTCCAAAAGAAGAATGGAGAAATTTATACAATATTATGAAACAGTATGAGAGTCCAAAATTTGGAGATATTATTACTCGAACTACATCAATAGATAGTATTAATAACAGCAATAATTTGAATAATAATTTAGAATTGAAAAGAACGTACAGTGTATTTAATGAAAAACCGACAAAGAAACCAAAAGTATCAAATAGTGGTGTATTATTTACCACTCAAGATGCTCATACGTTAACAGATGGTCCAACTATCTATTTATGTGATGATGTCAACAAAATAGGTAAATTTTATTTACAACAATCCAATATTCCTAATCCAGAATTTCAAAAATTATTGACAAAAATTACAAAAAATAATGAAATTACTGATAAAATACAAAACTTGGAAAAATTAATTGAAAATGAAATGGAAAAGAATGAAGAAGGTGATAATGGAACAGAAAAAGTACAAAAAGAAAAAATGAATAATGAATGTAGACAAATGGTTGCGCAAATAAATAAATTACGCAAACAAGTATTATTAATTTCATTAGATTATAAATATATTCCTAATAGTCGTCACCATCAAAATTTATGGTTAGGTGATGATTTTGTTGAAAATGCTTTTACTCCACATATTGAAGAACACCAAGTCAAACAAATTCTATTATTAAAAATAGATAATTATTTAAAAGTATTATTATTAATGGGTATTGGAATTTTGATGGATAATGTAGAACCTGATTATATTGAAATCATGAAATCATTAGCACAAAATCAAAAATTATATATTATTATAGCATCTAGTGATTATATTTATGGAACAAATTATCAGTTTTGTCATGGAATTATTGGGAAAGACTTAACAAATATGACACAACAAAAAACAATACAATCATTAGGACGTGTTGGTAGAGGAAATATTCAACAAACATATACTGTTAGATTTAGAGATGATAATATGATTAAAAAATTATTTGAAAAACAAGAATACAACTTAGAAGCAATTAATATGAATAAATTATTTTCATCAGAATAAATTAATAAATAAATATAAAATTATTTAATTATGAAATATAAATTATTTTTTATGATATATCCTTTTATACGTAATAATATGATTCATAAATCAACAGCCATGTTAATACCGATTCATGATTTAAATACAACAGTAATAACTGAAATAGCTAAGAATGTGAGAGTTGTACCTACAGTAACAGCATTAATTTTAATTACTGCTGGCTTTAAGATTATGGAAAAATTAAATTTATACACTGAACTATTACCTTTTTTTTATTGGAAATAATACCTATCTTCAAAATTATATAAATGTAAAGCATATTTATATTATTATGTTGTTTATAAATCCACCATTTGGAAATTATTTGAATTTACCAAATACTACCTCTATTACGGGAAGTTTTACATTACAGCCTAGAGAAGGGTTAATAATGCAAATTATAAAAACATTAAGATATTCTTTTGAATATAATGGTTGGGTAAACAAAATTGGTTTAAAAAATAAAGGTATTGATTGGGCATTAACAAATATAGACAAAAATAATATTATTTCAGTTGCTATTTTACATGAAAAGGAAATACCATTATTGAATAATAAAATACCTATGGATAGAAGCATAGAATTAAATGTAAGTTGTCCAAATGCTGAAAAAAAGATGATTAATTCAGGATTAGCTTGCTTTCTTAATGACAATCGAAAATGGTGTATAATTAAAGTGTCTCCAAAAACAACCCACGAAGAGATAGATAATTATTACAATATGGGATTCAGACAGTTTCATTGTTGTAATACAATACCTGTTAAAGAAGGTGGATTAAGTGGAAGTTCATTGATTCCTTATACAAGTGAAAAAATAAGTTATTTAAAAAAGAAGTATCCAGAAACTACCATCATTGCTGGAGGTGGAATACAACATTATAATGATATATTACATTATAATTACATTGGAGCGCATCATCATTCAATATCTACATTATTGTTTAATCCATACGGGTTTCTTAAATTGTATTATAAATACAATGTAAAAAAATAAATATTATATATTATTTATTCATAATATATGCTATGAAAACCTGGTGGAATTCTAGTTTTTATTTCTTGTTTATGAATAACTTTATCGTCCATATCAATTAAAGCAATATATGAATGTTTGTCGTCATTTACAAATGAAAGCAAATATTCAATATTGTCTATTGTAACTACCTGAGGTTCTGAATTTCCATATAAAGAATCTTCCAGTAAATATATTGATGGTATACTATTTACAAAATTAAATGTATTTATTTTCGTATATCCTCTAATATATCCTGTAGATGAATCAAAAATAGTACAATAAACTATATTTGGATTTGTATTAGATTTTATAGGGAAATCCAAATTATAAGGGAAAGATACTGGTAAATTTTCCATGTATTGATTATCTATTATTTTTGTAGTAGAATATACTTTATCTAATTCTATTTGTTTTAACCTTAGCTTACCTCTAATAACTTTTTCTGTATTTTCTACATTTTCTAAGTCTACAAAATCATCCATATATAAATTATCCATTACACATGCAAATATAATGAATTTATTATGTGTTTCATATGAATTTGAAAAATGAAAGATGAAAAAATTTGAATCAAAATAAAACCATCTTGGTTCTTCTTGTTTTTCAACATTTATAACTCCGAAACGCGTTACACCATTTTCTTTATCAAAATGTAATGGTAGATGCCCTTGTAAAATCAAATTCACATCATATTTTAAAGGCATATCTGGAACGATTATATTATTTCCTGTAAAAGCCACATCATGTGTCATTCCATTATTTATTAAATTAAAGTTTTGTTGCGAAATTAATGTCATATTCTTAGAAAATGTGTTTAATATAAAACGTCCATAATTAAAATCATAATTATTATAACCATATAAATATACTTGATTTCTCAATTTGTCTTTAATTGGATGAGCGGTAGTACTTTTTATTGATGGATAATGTAATCTTTGTACAGTTGATATATTACAT
>Ga0181409_1000044_pt1 | contig 40114 bp, 46 predicted proteins | sample 32SPOviralmetaG_FD_130138 | JGI IMG/M metagenome (GOLD analysis project Ga0181409, IMG submission 130138) | Marine viral communities from the oligotrophic San Pedro Time Series (SPOT) site, San Pedro Channel, CA, USA - 32 SPOT_SRF_2012-05-30 | ecosystem: Environmental > Aquatic > Marine > Strait... | reverse complement strand
TATACTGACTTAGGATTAAATTCAGAAGCATTAATTTGGGCAGACGATTATGATGGTGAAGGCTGGGCTATTTTAACTAGAAATAGTACAGGAACATTATTAATAAGAAACAGACAAGCAAATACACTTGAAGTAGATTATATGAAACGTATGATTTTACGTGATGGTGAAAACTTCTTTAACTATCAGTTATTCGATCCACTAAACTTAAAGTTCCCAGGAACAGCAGTTAAAGACATTGATTATATAACTTGGGAAGATCCTGCAGGATATGATGAAACAAGTTCTAATGAATTGTGGCTTGATGAGAATTTAGGAAAGATTTGGTGGGATACAAGTCTTGCACGTTATTATAGATACAACGATTACGGTGACTTGAACAAAAACTTAGTAGAAGCACACGTGTCAAAATATTGGGGCAAGTTAGTTCCAGGTTCAGAAATTAATATCAAACAATGGACAAAGAGTCAGGAACTCCCAGAAGGAATTACAACATTCACAACTAAAGTTTATTTTGATACGATTAAAAATAAATCTATTACTGAATACTTTTATTGGAGTGAAGTTGGTAATGAGCCTGTTGGAAACAAATCTCTAAGTATCGCAGAAATAAAAATGCTAATTGAATCTGGTGACATTAATAATAAATTTATTCCAGTCTCAGCTAATAAAATTATTATAAGCAATAATGCTTACGTGTTTGAAAATGAAAAGATATCAGCAACAGTTGAATACAGAGTAACACCAGATATAGATACTAAACATGTTGACTGGAAATTTATTAGGGAAGGCGGAGACCTTGGTGCACCAAGTTCACCAGTTGATGGAGAAATATTAAATCAACTTGTAGATAGCCTGGCAGGTATAACGTTCCAACAATATGACCAAAAATTAGTCGAACAGTCTATGTTAGGTGATCCTAACTTTGCTAGTATACCTTTCCCAATTTTATCAGGATTATATGGTGAAGGAACCGATGATGCAACGATAAACGATATAGTTGCTACATTGAATTCTAAAATAATTGATGCTAAAGATATTAGTTTTGATATTGATTCAGTAAATGCCAACAACGCAAAATTAAAAATTGCTTCATCTGTTACTGTATTAGTTGATGATGTAGTTAGAGTATACAGAGTACAGCCTGTAGCAAACAGTTGGTTTACAAATCTACAAAGTGCTAGAGAAAACTTTTCTTCACTTATGAATAAAGAAATGAGTAACAGATTCTTAAAAGGTGACTTCCCATTCTATAAAGATTTTATACACCCAGATGAATTAGCTATGTCTATGAAAGATTGGTATCTAAAAGACGAATACAAAGAAATTAAAAGATTTGGTTATCTATCTAAAACAAGAACATTTGACATGTTAAAATTATATAGAGAAGGAATCAAATCATTTAAATTAGAATTACCAACTCATAATGAATTCTATGCAGAACATGAAGGTGTTCTACGATTAGTTAATAGGTCTAATAGTTCATTGAATTTATCTTATGTAGATGTTGTCAAACCAGAAAATGACGTAGCATCAGAACAGTATTACGAAAACGCATTGGGTGTTCAGATACAAGAACTATTTTCTTTACTGAGAGGTTATCCTGTACCTTATCTTCTTAATAATATGATATTTGGTATGATTAATTATTTGTATACTGAAAAGTCACATCCAGATTGGTTATTCAAATCAAGTTACATAGATATAAGATTATTCCACAGAGAGTTTAGACAATATGCAATATACCAACGTGATAGTGAAGAAGATATTGTAGAGTATATTAATGAAGCTAAACCTTATCACACTAAGATAAGAACTAAGAGAAGACACTACAATCAAAACGAAGTTGCAAACACAAATGTAGATATAGAAGAATTACACAAAATTAAACTTGACTTTGGTAATCATTCACGTTATAGTGATGACATACTAGAAGGCGGAAATGAAAATATCATTGATGCAGATAACTATCCAGACATAGAAGATGGAACTTGGGAGCAAGGAAGACTATTAAGAACAAGATATCAGAATACAAATGACGAAGGTGGGTTCGATACTGGCTTAGTTCTTCCTAAGTTTTTAGATTCCTCAACTGTGAAAGTCAAGAGATACACTGACGATACCAGAACTACACATGACAAGACTTATATGTTTGTGTATGATATGTTTGGTCGTGGGTGGAAAATAGAAGTGAAAGCCGAATCGACTGCTACAACATTCGATGGAACGACATTAGTAGTAAATACTCCGGCATCCTTCACAACTGCATCTAAGAAGAACAAGAAATTGATTGCTTTTGAGAATGAGACAACAGGTATCATAGAATTTATGACATACAACAAGAAAGCATCACAAAACCTTACTATTGACGAAAGAGGTCTATATACAGGATTACACATATCTCCTGGCACTGCTAATAAAATTTATGCGTTAGATACGCCACTTGAAATGACGTTGCACGGTAAATTGAAGCCAGAGTGGATATAAAATGATATGGAAGGTATTTTGATAAATAGTTAAGATTACTAAGAGAGATAAAAATGTTTAAAGATAATATACAAGCACAAGTAGTGGGAATGCTCAAAATATCAGATGTTGAGACAGGAAAAGTACTTGTTGACAAGAAAAATGCTATTCATCCAGGTAATATGGCATATGTACTAGCCTGTGGGCTTGCTGGTCAACCAACAAGTGTCAATGGTACTGGTACATCACCGTTTATCAATTGGATGGCGTTCGGTAATGGCGGTAGTAATTCAACTACTACACTATCATACCGTTCTCCAAGAGTTTTCACAACATACGACAAGTTAGATATGACTGCGAGTAATTCAAAGTTATATTCTAAGACGTATCAACAGGAGACTACTAATACAGTATTTCATCCTGGACAAGATGAAGCTGGAATTACAATTCCAGAAAACACATCAAAGATTAATTTTAATGTAAAGCTGGATCACGACAAATACGAAGCAATGGTCAAAACAAGCGATCCAAGTGTTGATTTACCAATAACGGATAGCAATACCCATAGCCAAAGTGTCGCGGCGTTTACATTTGACGAAATTGGTCTATTAGCTGGCGTAACAGATGCTGGCGTATTAGACGAAACAAAGACCCTGATGCTAACACATGTAACATTTCATCCTGTGTTATTGTCAGCGAATAGGACTATCGAAATAGATTATACGATAACTATTCAACTTAGTTAAGAGAAATCCGGAAATATCTCTTGATTAAGAATTTAATGACTAGTCAAATTTAGGAGTAAAAACATGGCGGTGATATCAAACAGTGACTTAAGTACACTAAGAGACACCTTGAATTCGATACTAAACGGAACAGGTGTTCACGGTGGCTATAACCAAAGTCACACGGTAGCGGCCAACCCTGCGGCAGGTGATACAATCGATGATGCATATCAAGATTCTATTTTTTCTGCGGCAAGTAAGGTAGCAAATTATTATAACATTACAAATCCTTTTACGGCGGTTAATGCTGGTGATGTAATTGAAGATGAGCAATTTTTTAACGATGCAACGTCTTTTACTTCAACTATCAGTGACCACTTTGATAATCCTTGGAACAATTCAAGTGGTTGGGACATGAGTGTAACACAGGAAACTTCACAAACAGTGAGTGACTGGAACGGTGAGAAAATACAAATCGTAAGAGTTACATTCTCAGATGCAAACAATATGGATGCATGGTTCTCAGCTGGCGGAGAAATCCGAGTTACTGCATCACACAATGATACAACTAACAATCAGCAAGGAACTTCATGGGAGCAATTAACAGCAGAATTAGGAACATACAGAATTTCAGTACGTCCAACAGACTCAACTAACGTTGATTCTTCAACACGTAAAAAATATTCAGACTTAACTGGTTCTTATACAGAAATTAAAAAAGAATATGCAGACGATAGTGATTATAGTTCAAACTATATATGCATCGAAGCATACAAAGATACCAATCAAGTTTTTGTTAAAATTAAATTGGTAGATGCCCATACAGCGAGGTCAGATTCTGGTTCAGGATATGGCGGAGCATGGTCATGGACAGGTGCAGACCAAGTGGTAGGCACATCTACAGTAACAGTCAATTCATTGAAGTTAGCTAACTCCGATGCGGGTTCTGTAAATATTTCGAACCCAAGTTTTACGGTAATAGACAATCTAGCTTAATAGATTTTCTAATGAAAAGAGATAGGTTAATAAGATGGCACCACAAAGTTACTACTTAGGAGGAAAGATACGAGCATCCGATTATAACGGTTTCGCAGATGATATAAACGAAATTGTTGGAATTGGTGCGGGCGACTCAGGTTATGGTCAAGACCAACTCGTTATCCCTCACGTAGCAAGTGGCACAAAAATTAATGCTTCTCATATGCAGTTACTCCTAACTGCCTTAAAATTTGCAGGAAGACATCAGGGCACTACTATCAACTCACCGGAAGATACTAATGACCCTGAGTTTCCTTCTGCAGGACAAATAATTAAATTGCTACCGAACTTAGAAGTAGATATCACCAATGTTCGTGCAAATAAATTAAACTTTGACATAGCACAAATGACGGCAGAGTCAAACAAAATATCATCATCAAAAACATTCGATGTTCCAGGTGCTGGCGCAGTACACACTTGGAGTTCAAACGTAAACTATGAAGTATCTGTTATATTTGCAGATGAAGATGCACGTAGACATTTCTTTAATACAGGCAGTGACTTAAGAATAGATACATCATTAACAGGTGTTGATGCATCACACAAGCAAAGTGTAGATTGGCAAACGATGTTTTCTAATATCGGTATATTAAAACTAAGTCATAATCTTACAGAAGCGACAGGCGGTGTAGGTACTCCAGCTGGAGGATTTACATCTTTAACATCAACATATGCTAAAATCTACGAAAAATCAGGCGGTGATGGTAGCAGTGGATACTATACAAATAACCAATTTGAAGTATATGCTAGACTAAATGGCAATAATGCTATAGATTTTAAGCTAGATTTTATTGATGCTTACACTACAAGTACGTTCAATTTGACAGATTACGTAGCAGGAACTCTAACAGTACAACTAGATTTGCTACGTGCAGACGACCAAGATGCATCAGGTAATGGTGTAGTAATCACTTCCCCAACATTTTCGCACATTTCACAACTTTAAGGCTTGACAAACGCCCTATTTTCTTGTATTATTATAAGAATACAAGGAGTATAACCATGTCAAAAAAAGAGAATATTACGCCTTCAAGTACCGAACTTGAACGGCTAGAAAGAGCATTAGAGTTTTCGAACACTATGCAGACTTTCAACCTTAATAAAAACAACCTAAAAGTTAAAACACAGAATTTACTGAGTTACAGTAGTTATGGTGGTACATTTAAAGTATCGCAAGAGTTAATTGGATTTATGAGTACTATTGTCAGTGCAGGCAAGACAGAAGTAATCTTGCTTGATAAGAATGATATTCCAGTTAAAATTGAAGATACTACTAAGTTCCTAGAAGATATTTCTAGTTTGTATTTTGAAGTTATCAATGAATACTATAATGACTATCAAAAGTTACGTAGTTCACGTAAGATTGAGAAGGTCTTGGAAATCTAATGAGCAAAGGAATTATAATCTTTGCGACAAATAATGGGTTACTAGATTACATAAAAATTGCATGTACATGTGCAGGTTATGTTAGAAAGAACTTATCAGGTTTTGATGAAATTGCTTTAGTTACAAACAACGAGTCATTATTAGATAATGAAGAATTAGTAAACAAGTATTTCGATAGAACTATTATTTCCGCATCAAAACAAGATAGTAATATAAGACTATTTAAGGATACTGCAAACCAATCGCAGTATGCACCTTTTGTCAATATGTCACGTAGCGACATATATGACCTCTCACCTTACGAAGAAAGTTTGGTTATCGATTGTGATTACTTTGTAATGAGTAACACACTTGACCAAGTATGGGGTAGTGAAAACGACTTCATGATTAATTGTCAATATAGGGATGTTGCTGGTAGACATGGCGGTAACATATCCTATATTGATGATTTCTCCATACCAATGTATTGGGCAACAGTGTTCTATTTTAGAAAATCTGAATACACTGAAAACTTATTTACTTTAGTTAGTCACATAAAAGAAAACTATAAGTATTATTACTACTTGTATAATTGTTCGGGTACATTATTCAGAAATGATTTTGCATTTTCAATGGCTGTTCATATCTTAAATGGACAAGTAGCATCTAACGTACCATCGCTACCTATGGACTATCTAAACAATAGTTTCGATTTAGATGATATTTTTAGAGTAAATAGTAGCAACGATATTATAATGTATTGTGCTAAGCCTGAGAAAACAACTGAACATGTATTAGCTAGATTCACTAACACAGATATACACATTATGAATAAGTCTGCAATAGAACGTAATATAGATAAACTATTGGCGCAAGGAGATACTCTATGAGTAGAGGATATATTTGCATAGCACAGAATAGTACATATGATTATCTTACTCAAGCATATGGTTTAGCCTTATCACTCAAAGCAACACAAAAAGAAAATGCAATTTGTGTATGCGTTGATGAGTATACTAAAACACAACTTACTGGTAAGCACAAAGAAGTGTTTGACCATATAGTTGATATCCCATGGAATGATGATGCTGGTGCAGACAAATGGAAAATTCATAACAAGTGGAAGTATCCACACATGACACCATTCAAAGAAACTATCATTCTTGATACAGATGTTTTGTTCACACACCCTGTTGACCATTGGTGGGAACATTTATCTAAGAAAGATGTTTGGGCATGTACACATGTTAAGACATTTAGAAATGAACAAATAACAGACGATTATTATCGTAAGAAATTTACACAATTAGACTTACCAAACATATATAGTAACTTCACGTATTTTAAAGAATCTGATACTGCATTCGAATTGTTTAAAATGATTGAATTGATTATGGTTCATTGGAATGTGTACTATGATAAATTTCTTAAAGGAACAGGTCAAGACTGGATGAGTGCAGACTTGGCATATGCATTGGCTATACGTTTATTAGATTTAGAAGAGGAAGTTATTGATAATGATATTAAAGATGTACCTACATTCGTACATATGAAAAGTTATATTCAAAATATTCCTAACAATAAGATATCAGGTATTTGGACAGATAGTATACCAAGTACGTTGACACATGACTTAAAAATTCGTGTAGCTAATTACGAACAGTCACTTCCTTTTCATTACGTTGAAAAGAAATGGCTAACAGAAGAAAAAATTAATATGTATGAAAAGGCACTGAATATATGAGAAGCACCGGGTTCACACATGAAACTGAAAAGGCAAGAGTAGTATACTTCAATGATGCAGGTGATATACTTAGTATTTCATCTAATCAAACAGAAGATAACCCATTACTTAAGAGTGCATGGTTTTCTATGGAAGCTATATTACCTTTTCTTACTGGAGATTTTAAGTTCTCAGACTATAAAGTTGTAAGCACAGATGATATATTTGTTTACGAGATTATTAAGTCTAAGGTAGATATAAAACAAAGAAGCAAAGATACTCAGTTATACAATTTGCCAGATACAAAGTATTGTGACATATCAGTAACATGGGATGGTTCAGAACTTTGCTTTTCTCCTAGTAAAGAAGTAATAAAGAATGCAAACGTAGATGAACATCAAAATGTTACAGTTGCAGGTAAAACTCATCACCCATTTTTCATAACATATGAAAACAGACCAGATTTTATTATACAAACAGTCTCTATTCCGTTCGCAAAGTTATTGAGTTCTGAAACTAGAGTTAAATTCGAATATAATAAATACAGTATAAGTTTATATACCCAGAAGTTTCTGGAAACATATTCATTCAGGAGAACATGATGAGCAAACTAGAAATCGGTGAATTAGATGTTTTTTATCTAAGTTACGATGAGCCTAATAAAGAAGAACATTGGGCAGATATTATAAGTAAATTTCCATTTGCAAAAAGAGTAGATGGTGTCAAAGGATTTGACAACGCACACAAAGAATGTGCAAGACAAAGTGATACAGAAAGATTTGTTACTATTGATGGTGATAATATCGTAGATGAGAAGTTTTTCGATATCGAACTAACATTTCCAGCTGGTACTGATTTAGAAAATTCAGTTATTAGTTGGTCTGCAAAGAATGTAGTAAACGGTCTAGTATATGGTAATGGTGGTATTAAATGCTGGCCAGTGAAACTTGTATTAGATATGAAGACACATGAAAACGCAGTAGACGAAACAAAGAAAGTAGATTTTTGTTGGGACTTAAATTATATTCAGATGAATAACATTTATTCAACAGTACATAATGCAGGCTCACCGTTTCAAGCCTTTCGTGCAGGTTATCGTGAAGGTTCTAAAATGTCACTTGATGAAGGCAAGAAAGTACCAGTAGACGAATTTAAAAAACGTATATGGCCTAAGAACTATGAACGTCTAATTACATGGATGAACATTGGTGCAAATGTAGAGAATGGTATATGGGCATGTTACGGTGCAAGATTAGGTTGTTACGATACAAATCTTAACCCTGATTTTATTCTAGCAAACATTTCTAGCTTTGACTGGTTTAAAGAATACTTTGATAACACAGTGCTTCCTAAATTTCAAGGCGGAGACCAGAAGTGCGAAAAGACAAAAGTAGAATGGAATTATGAAAAACTATTTGATGCATGTTTAGAAATCGGTGATATCTTAGTAGATAAAATGGATATGGAATTATGTGACCCAACACCAGAAGTAGCATCTTTTTTTAAACGTGTTTACACTAACCCACCAAGAGTTAACAACCCATTAGCAACAGAGAAGCAAACCGGTTGGGACAAATAGATTCTAATGGCAAATTATGACGATGATGCCCAATTAACAAGAGACAAACTAAATTCTCTTTCGCCATCAATGTGTATGGCTAAGTGGTTACAAGTCAGTTTGCATTTGCCACAAGGTAGAACACACAGTTGCTATCACCCTCCAACGCATCCGATTCCTTTAGCTGAACTTAAAAAGGATCCAAATGCATTACACAACACAGTCTTCAAGTTAGAAGAAAGAAAGCAAATGAAATGCGGCGACCGTCCTGAAGGTTGTCAATATTGCTGGAATGTTGAAGATGCACCTGATGCCCCAAAGGGTGGTAGACTGAGTGATAGACATTATCGTTCAAGTGAATGGTGGGTAAAAGATGCATGGGACGAAGTCGTAAACAACCCATGGGATCATAACATCACACCACGTTATGTAGAAGTAAACTTCAATCAAGCATGTAATCTAAAGTGTAGTTATTGCTCACCTCATCTAAGTACCGCATGGGAAGATGATGTTAAGAAGCATGGTGGATTTCGTTTTAGTAATGGTACAGGTCATAATGATATAGACTACTTACGTAAGACTGGTCTTATGCCACTTGAAGTAGCACGTAAAGACAATCCTTATATCGAAGCATTCTGGAAATGGTTTCCAATGATATACAGAGACTTAAAAGTTTTTCGTATGACAGGCGGTGAACCATTAATGGATAACAATACATTTAAAGTATTTGATTACGTAAATGAAAATCCAAATCCTTTTCTTGATTTGAGTATTACATCAAACATGTCTCCACCAAGTCCTAAGTTAATGGATAAGTTTATTGATAAGATTAAAGCACTAGAAGAAATTCGTGTATGGGAAGATCCAAAAAGATTTAATCCTGATAGTGGAAATCATTGGTACGTTGCACCAGCATGTAAGCATTTTAGTTTGTATGTTAGTGTTGATGGTGTAGGTAAACAAGCAGAATATATGCGTGACGGTTTAAACTTTGATACACTATATGAGAATTGTCGTAGAGTGTTAAGTGAGACTGACGGTACAGAAATTTCTTTTATTAATACGTTTCAGTTATTGAGTATACCAAATCTACGTGGGTTCTTACAAATGATATTAGACTTACGTGAAGAATTTGGATATGAAAATCAAGAAGATAAAATAATTCAACCGCCTGACCATGATGGATTTAAACACCCACCATTTGTAAGAAAGAAAAGACAAAGAGTTTGGTTTGACATTCCTTATCTAAGATATCCTGACTGGATGACCATTCAATTAGCTGACCAAGAATTACTAGACATGATACAAGATAACATTGATTTTATGAAAGCCAATGTATTAGAGAATGATTTATATGGCAGAAAGTATACAGGATTTAAGAATTACGAAGTATTAAAACTTGAGCGTGATTTGGCGTGGGCCAAACAAGGGCTAAATATGAGTGATGAAGATTTAAGTAATCATTTAATTCGTTTTCATGAATATTTTTCACAATATGATGAACGTAGGGGATTAAACTTCTTAGAAACATTCCCCGAAATGACTGCTTTCTGGAACGAAGCTAAGGAAGAATACGAGAGTAAATATGGGTCGTAAACATTGGGAGGGTGAAACTCTCCATCAATATAAAGAACGTATGATAGATAGCAAGAGTGCTAGTTATTGTGCGGCTAAGTGGTACAATGCTACAATCTGGCTAGGACATGGTCAGACTGCTAGTTGTCACCACCCACCTGGTCACTGGATCCCATTAGAAGAAATTAAAGATAACCCAAGTGCTATTCATAACACAAAGCATAAAAAACTTATGCGTAAACATATGCAAGAAGGCAAACGTCCTGCTGAATGTGAATACTGTTGGAAAGTTGAAGATATGGGCAAAGACCACATATCAGACCGTGTATTCAAAACTGAAATCTTCAAAGATGAGGATATTGATAAGAGCATGGAAATGCCATGGGACGATAATGTAAATTTACGTACACTTGAAATATCATTCGATAGAGCATGTAATCTAAAATGTTCATATTGCAATCCTGCATTCTCAACTGCATGGGTTAAAGATATTAATACGTTTGGTTCGTATCAGAATATACAATCAGATGGGCGTGGTCACTTTGTTGATAATGCACCATGGGCGGCACCAGTATCAAAGAAAGAAGAAGACAATCCATATATTCAAGCATTCCACAAATGGTGGGAAAGTGATTTAGCAGATTGCTTAGAAGAAATTCGTATAACAGGTGGTGAGCCTATTATGCATAGAGGTACATGGAGATTGTTTGATTGGTTTGAACAAAACCCTGATAGAGGACGAAATATGCGTTTCGCTATCAATTCTAATCTATCTCCTGAGAAACCAAAAGTACTAGATAAACTTATTGAGAAATCTTGGTTCGTTCCTAATTTTGAAATCTATACATCAATGGAAGCAACTAAGTCTCAAGCAGAATATATTCGTGATGGACTTGATTACGATTTATGGAAATCAAATATTCATCGTGTATTAAAAGAATCAAATGTAAAAAAGCTACACATGATGATGACTATCAACTCATTATGCTTAGTTACAATTACAGATTTCATGGATGAAATGTTAGACTTGCGTGACGAATACGGACAACGTGCGCCTACTATGACACTTAACATTTTGCGTTTCCCATCTTTTCAAAGTGCGGCAATACTTCCAGAAACTGTAAAAACATTTTACAAAGATAAACTAGAAGCATGGTTTAGAACAGAAAGACCACAACAAAAACTATCAGAAGGCGAGAAAGCAAGTATCCAAAGATTAATTGATTATCTTGATATTGTTAAAACACCTCATAAGAATACAGCAGAAACTCCGAAACTATACAATGATTTTAAAGCATTCTTTTCTCAGTTTGATGTACGAAGAGGACATGATTTCAGAGAAGTATTTAAAGGACCTATCGCAGATTGGTATGAAACATTAAAGGCAGATGCACCAAACAGAGAGCAAATCTTAAATAAAGAATTAATATTCAAAGTAAGTGACAGAGCAGGCGACCCTGCTACTACAAAAGATTATGAAGGCGGTGATGATGCTCACGAAAAAGTTGGTGGTTGGGATACTGAAAACGATGCACTAGGAGGAGTAAAAGTTGAATGAAACGACACTTAGTAATGTACAATGCAAGGACTGGGAGTACCGTTGTTGGTAACCATATAGCAGAGAATTTATGTACACCTCCATTTAATTTTTATGAGCATGGGTTAGAGTCAACAGAAATTCATGATGATGAATATGACTGGTACCTAGGTTTGATGATTGATATAAACAAAAAATATCCTGAAATAGAATGGTGCATGAAGTGGAACATCATGTGTGGATTACGTGATGGCATGAAACAAAAATCTAGGTATGCACTTTATGAATTTGATTTTGCTAAAGTACATAATTTCTTTAAGATAACAGGTGTAACTGATTTACATTTTAGTTTCAGACATGATATGATAGATACAATTTGTAGTTTTATTATCGCAGAACAATCAGGTAATTGGGTTGTAAGAAAGCGTAAGAAAGCAATATACGAACCTTTCGAAGTAGATAAAGGACTTATTGAACATTATATAAAAACATTTGACTTATCACATCAGGCTTATAGCAGAGTCGTTGAAGAAATGAAAGACAAGTATACATGTCATTTTTATCCTTATGAAACTTTAGGTGACATAATAGATATTGATAACGACCCACATGGGCTTACAAAACAACTATCTAAAGATGACAAAACTAAAATTATTACAAACTATGATGACATAGAAAAAGCTATCAAGGAATCGAGAATATGGAATCGTGAATATGACGAATCAACTGGAGTCTATACACTTGAATAAGAAGATAATACCTATCTGGAAAAGCGACGGAAGTTGTGCAGAAGAAAGTAAAAACAAAACTTTCTGTATGGCTCCGTGGTCTCATACCTATATATCTCCTCAAGGTGAACGTAGACTATGTTGTGCATCACGTGAAGAACATTCGTTTCAGAAACAATATATCGATGCATCTAATGATGAAAGATATGGTGAAGTAAAAGATTCTAAAACAGATGCAGATGACTTTAATCCTACATCATTAGATGAACATTGGAACTCTCAATACATGAAAGATATTAGAAAGAAACTAATGTCTGGAGAACGTATTCCACAATGTGATGTTTGTAATGACGATATTCTAAGTCTATCATCTTATCGTAAATGGTTTACTGGTGTACTATTCAGAGACAAGATACAAGAAGCATTCGATAAGACAGATGATGACGGTCATACAACAATGCCTGCTATATCATTTGACTATCGTTACTCTAACTTATGTAACTTTAAATGTCGTATGTGTGGTGAACAATTATCAAGTTCGTGGGAAGCAGAAAAGAAGAAACACAACATGTGGTCGATTGAACATCAACCATTTATGCAACCAACTGTAAAACAGAAGATGGTAAAGTTTCAGCGTACAGTTGTTGAACCAGAATTTAAGAAAGCAATTAGTGATGGTATTGTAGAAGAAATATATTGGGTAGGCGGAGAGCCACTTATGTATGATATACATTGGTGGGCATTAAAAGAAATGGTCGCTAATGGTTCTGCAAAGAATTGTCACTTAAGATATAACTCTAATTTGTCTCGTACAACATTTAAGGGTATGGAATTATTTGATTATCTACCTCAGTTCAAAGACTGGTTAATGTGTGCAAGTATCGATGGTACAGGTGATATCGTAGAGTTCATTCGTAAAGGTATTGTATGGGACGAGTGGTTAGCTAACTTTAAGAAAGGACTAGCGGCACCAGGTGGTAAAGATAAGATGCTATTCGACTTAACTATTACAGGTCCCGGCATGTTTAGTATTAAAGATTTATTTGATTTAAGTTTAGAATTAGACGTAAGAATAGAAACAAAGATTATGTTCGCCTTTCATGCTGATATTGTGTTTAGTCCTTTTGCATGGCCTAAGCATATATTGAATAGGCATTTAGACGATTTACTAGCCTATATTAAGCCAAGGGCAACTCCTAAGCAACAAACTCTAGTAAATACATTAGTAGGTATGAAAGATAGGCAAACATTTGAAGAACAGTGGCCTGAGACACATGAGCAACAGTTTTTCAATGGAAGAAACTATCAGGAACAACTTGATAGAATTAGACAAGAGCAATATCGTTTGGAAGATATTTACAAACGAGATCCAGAACTATACGAGTGGTGGACAAGAAAGGAAAGAAAATGAAACTCAGAGTAACAATGTCTCAGGAAAAGATGATACCTCCTTTAAGAGGAGATAAGTATTTACCAGTCAAAGAGATACCCGAAAGCAAACGTTATGTCATGGATTATGATTTAACAAGACGATGTAGTACTACAAACAAATTTATTAGATTGATGAAGAAAACTCAATCATATGGAGAATGGTCAACATCATGGAACTTCTATCCAACTATCGATAAAAGAAGATTTGTTCAAATGAAGAATAGAATGAATTGGATAATTGAAAAAATGAAAACAGTTGACATAGTGAACAACGTTGACCCTAAACTTGTATTAGATGTAAATTCAGTTAATCCAGAATTAGATAAATTGAATGCATTGCATGAATACTTTGAAGATGAGTCAAATCATTTACAAGATAATGAAGTTCTTGAATATATTGAGCATGGAGATATCTATGTTTGGTTAGAAGAAATTAATCAACTAGTTCACTCTATGGAAGGCCTTGAATATCATATGGGCGAAGATCCTGAACTAGAATTTTTTGGAACGTGTCGTGTTGTCACTAGAGGTGACGGCATGGGAGCAGTACAACAAGAACCGCTAGAAGAAGCTGATTACAAAAATTTTACAGTGTATCATGATTGGGGTGATTTGACTCTTGACTACTTTAGAGTTGGCAAAGACTTAATGGCATGTTACGCCTCAAATGATTTACCTTTAGTAACAACAAAGAAACTTTCTCAACAAAACACAGTTCACACTTGTTTTGAAATGAGATTTAAGAGGTGGGGACATGAAGGAGAACCTTATTATCCTATAGATGAGTTAGCGAAGTGGGTTAAGAATAATAATCTTGACCAGTATTATGACTTTAGTAAACCTGAGTTTACTAGTGGTAGAGTTAAATTAGGAAAATTAAATATGGAAGGCAAAACAAAAGAAGGAGTGATGTCTGAACTTATGAAATGTACAGGTATATATCACATAGAATTAATTGATGGCTAAAAAGAAAACAAGAATTAGAGCATTTGGTTGTAGCTTAACTGCACAACATCATTGGACCCATCTATCCCATGATATCAAACCAGGTCATGTATGGAGAAGAAATGGAGCAATAGAAAACTTTGACCCATGCATATGGGATTCAAATAATATTGAAATGAAAAGTTGGGCTATACCAGGCTCAGGTGTTCATAGTGCAATAGCAAAATATACATGTGCTTTACTTGATGGAGAAATAAAAAGCAATGACATAGTAATTTTTCAAGTAACTAATCCTGGAAGACTTACTATACCTATTAACAATGTTAATAAAGATTTGTGGGGAGACGATATTAGTAAAGGGTATAAGAAAAGAGAATTGAAGAAACTACCCGGTTCTGTGACAAACATAAAAAACAAATTCGATGGTGATATCACATCATTTGGATTTGATCCATCGTGTAATGAATGGATTAAGTCTGGAATGAAACGTGAACCAAAAGAGATTTATACATTATTAGGTGAAGGAAGACGGATTAATCCTTGGACAATGTATAGTTTAGTAGCAGTATTGCATGGTATAAAACTAAGCAATGCAAAACTTTTAGTAGTATTTGGTTGGGATACGGCTTTAATGAATTCAAAAGAAAGATTATGTGATGCGTTTAAACAACTAGGAATAGAATATATAGAAGATAGTATACTAGAATATGCAGAAAGTAGAGGTGATAAGTTTGAAGAAAGTCATCATCCTAGTATTAAAGGTTATGAAATGTTTACAAAAGAAAAATTAAAACCAAAATTAGAACAACTAGGATGGCTATAACGTGAGCGATACTTTTTGTCCATTATTATTTCAACACCTTGCAACGCACCCGCATGGTGGGGTAACACATTGTTGTGTTGCTGACCATCGTAATTCGTTGAGTAGTTCACGTGATGGTGATAGATTTTATAATCTAAACCGTGACACCGTGTTTGATACAATGAATAGCAAAAGCTATAAGAAAGCAAGACTAGAAGTGTTAGAGGGTAAAAAACCTAAAGCATGTATTCGTTGTTATGCCGAAGAAGCTAAAGGCATGTCTTCTAAAAGAACAGAAGAAATCAAAAACTATTCTGAGTACACTGTAGAAGTTGCTAGGGAAGCCACTGATAGCGATGGCTTCATGAAAGATGTTCAGCTAGAGTTTGTTGAATTAAGATTAGGTAATGTATGCAATGTAGCATGTCGTACATGTAATCCAGCAAGTTCAAGTAAGTGGAGAAATGATTACGATGCTCTACAAAAGAAAACTACATTTAAGTTAACAACATACGATACGATGGAAGGCTTTAGATGGCCTGAGCGTGATGGATTTTGGGAAGACTTATTACAACATTGTGACAGAGTAAAAACATTTTATATTAATGGTGGTGAACCAACACTCATTAAAGAACACTTTAGATTTTTAGAAAGACTAGTAGATTTAGGAAAAACAGATATAAAACTTTGGTATAATATTAACATGACAAACATGAATGACAAAGTTATAGACCTGTGGAAAAAGTTTGACCATGTGAAAGTAAGTTGTAGCATAGATGATTTAGAAGATAGAAATCATTACATAAGATATCCCACACAATGGGATTCAGTTATTAAAAACTTCTTAAGACTGAAAGAAGAAGGCTTTGAGATTGATGTAACACAGACTGTATCATGGATGAACTACTCTACACTAGGTGATTTTTATAATTTCTTTCATAGACAACATGGAGTATGGGTACATCACAATTATGTATACGACCCAGATATATTATCTCCAGCAGTATTACCAAAAGAAATGAGAGATAGAATACATAAGAAATTTTCTAACGTGTTTGAAAGTTGGAAGCTAAGAGAATTTGAAAAAATGTTTAGTGGTCCTGATAGAAAAGATAAATGGCAAAAAGCGATTGAGTATACTAAGAACTTAGATGAAATAAGAAAGCAGGACATAAAAGATTATTTACCTGAGTTTAGGGAGTATTTCTAATGTCTTTACTTTATCTTTACAAAGATATACTACACTTAGACTTAGAAATGAGCAGTCTTTGTAATGCCAAATGTCCTATATGCAATCGTAGACAACAAGGAGGACCAAAGAATACTTCTTATAAAGAAACATATCTAACACTAGATAGATTAAAATCTTGGTTGCCAAATGAATTTATCGCTCAGTTATATGGTTTACAATTATGCGGAAACTACGGCGATGCAATGACTAATCCAGAATTAGTTAATATATTAAAATATATAAAAAGTATAAATCCTAAAATATACGTAACAATGAATACTAATGCTAGTGGTAGAAATGAAGAATTTTGGACTGAATTAGGAAAGTTGTTTAGTGATGAAGGATGTATTTTAACTTTTAGTGTAGATGGTCTTGAAGATACAAATCATATTTACAGAAGAGGAACTCACTGGAAAAAGATAATGAATGCAATGAAGTGGTTTGTTAAAGCGGGTGGCAGAGGCAAATGGGAGTTTCTTGTATTTAAGCACAACCAACATCAAGTCGAAGAAGCAAAACAACTAGCAGTAGATATAGGGTTGCTACAGTTCTTTGCTAAAGAGGCATTAGGATTTGTTAATCAACCTATTACAGAAGATGGTAGAAAATATAATAGTTGGATGAAAGTATTAAAAGATGATGGTCAATTAGATTACTTTATAGAACAACAAGATAAGAGTTTAAATACTAATGAAATTAAACTATACTTAAAAGATGCAGGCTTTACTAAGTCAGAAGAACAATCGATTGAACCAGATGAGTTAGCTAAAAAATTTAATGATCCAAAAGCATTCTGGAAACCCAGAATGGATAAACAAATTATAGATAACAAAAGAACATTATCTCCTCATGAAATAGAATTAGGTCAAACAGATATTCATTGTGTTGCTATACCTAGAAAGGGTATTTTTATAGGTCACGATGGTTTAGTTTTTCCTTGTTGTTTTACTGCAAGTAAATACTATGCTAATCCTAGTTCATATGAAGTTTCACAGTTGCAAGATTTCATTAACTCATATGGTACAAGAAATATAAGTTTGGAATATAATAGTTTGAAAGATATAATAAACGGTCCAATGTTTCAAGGCAGATGGCCAGATAATTTTAAAAGTCGTGATATCAGAGATAAACGATTAATAACATGTTCAATATTTTGTGGAAAGAAAACTAATCATGAATTTAAGAAAACTAAAGATAGTATTAAAGCAGAAAGGAGTCTGATTTAATGTACTATAATAAATGGATAATAAATCGTTCACCTTTAATCAAAACTATACATGGCGAACCTCAGCATTATGACTTATATCAAAACTTTGTTGATGAGTTACACCCTACTGTTAGGTTTGAAAAATATTATTTTGTTTCTCCTTGGATAGCATGTAAGTATTTTGATGAAGATGAATTTGATGGGTATGATTACTTAACTCTTACTGATAAACTAATCGATGAAGTATTGAACGACAAGTCTATCACAAAAGATTTAGAGCAAGGTAATACTTGTATTGTATTCGATATGGGTGCAGAACTTATACCATTTAGTTACTATGAGAAGATAGATAAGTTTTATTCTACTAAATCATATGCAAAGAATGTAAAGTATTGGTCTATGTATGAACATCTAAAACCAAAAGGATCAATAGATTACTTGACTGTTTCATCTAGTACTTTAAGATTTTCAGATTACGAAGAAAACAAAGTATCAAATGAGTATCACGAAAAATGGGAATTTTCAGAAGATGAGTTAACAAACAAACACGTTCTATTTCTTAATAAAAGAATTAGACCACATCGACTTGACACTTTAAGTAAGTTGTTAGAAAAGAAAGTTAATATAAAAGATAATTTCTACTTTAGTTTTCTTGGTACAAATAATAGAGGAGAAGGTGATCCTCTATATGATAGTGATGTAAATGCAATATACGGCAGAGTACCAGATGTATATAATAAAGATATGGCTAATAAAATATTATGGGATTATTATAAAACAGAATTGCCATATAGTATGAATTGTCAGAGGGACGAATGGTTAGCAAGTTCATCTTTAAACAGAATAGAAGAATTACTTCCATATAGAAAGAGAACATACGTAGAACTAATTACAGAGTTTACGCACAGTGATGAGTATGTTTCGATAAGTGAAAAACTTTCACAAGCAATACTATGTAAGAAACCTTTCATTATAGTAGGTGATAGAAAGTATTTAAGAAATATAAAAAACTTAGGGTTCAAAACGTTTGATAAATTTTGGGATGAAAGCTATGATGAATTAGCTTACGAAGAAAGAATAGATGCTATAACTGATGTTGTAAAAGAAATTGTAGATACAGTTGACGTAAAGAATGGAATAACATACAGTAAAGAATTACAAGAAATATTAGAACACAACTACAATCATTATAAAAATGTATATACACCTAGTGTATACAAAGATGCATTCAAGTCTTTGAGTTTATTAGACTACAAACCTCAATTAGAAGACAAAGCAGATGATGAAAAACTTAAAAGAGAAAAGACAAAATATGTATGGTATAGTGAAAACACAAATACAATAATTATACCTATAGCAGGAAATTTAGACGGTGCAATAAAAAACAAAGTTGCACCTAGACTTGCATATAGATTAGTTGATAAAAATAATTTAGATAACGTATCTAAAATACCAGCTATTGCGATTACAAGACACCCTCATAAAAGATACGCAAGTTACTTAGAAAACAATGATGATGTTAATAATGACTTGTTAGAACAGACTGGTTACATGTATGACCTAAATGTTTGTTATACTATTGATATGGACAACATACATCGTGAAGGTTATTATGCAAGATGCAAAGATTGGAACGATGATTTTGGTCACAGAGATTCAGGAAGGCGCATCGCAGATATATTATACGAAGAAGAAATACATACTCCACGTCAATTAACTCCAGAAGAAATTTTATTCGTAGATGAAAACTATAAATGGGATTGGACAATGTATAATGAATATGGTTCTTGGAGATTTAGAAAACCACACAACATCGCAAAGATAGGTGTAGGGTTTGAACAATACTTTGATACATTCAAAGACGTTTATAAAAAAGAATACAAAGTATTAACTAAGAAACTAAAAAGACATTCACAATACCTAGAGTCATCTTTAGAGTCTGCATATTGGGTTAATCATAGTATGATACTTGATAACTTAGGATTAAACTATGCACCTAAAGATATTAAGATACTTGATATAGGAACACACTTTGGATTTATGCCTCACTTCTTAAAAAGTCAAGGATTTACAAATGTACATTCTACTAACTCATACAAAGAAGCAGGTGATTCGCTTGATGAACTTAAACTTATTTGGAAGACATTAGGTATAACAGAACCAGCAGATATACATATTGAGCCTCAGACTCCTTTTGATTTGTTAGACAATAGCGACAATATGTACGGAAAAGACTTTGATTCTGCGGAAAGATATGATATAATACTTATGAATATGTCAAACGTATTCTGGAAAACAGATAAAATTGTAAGACTACTAAATGGAAACATATCACAGGCATGGCAAGTAGTAGACAAGAATAAAGATACTAATACATTCTTTGCACCGTATGATGTTAATGACATACATTATTTTACAAAGTGTATTATGAGTCAACTCAATGTTGGCGGCAGTGCAGTCATACAACCGTTCCCATATGCTTACTCATCGTTTGATGGATTTAGAAATGAACAAGGCACCGTTGCGACATGGCAAAGCGAACATAGAGGACATCAGAAGCCTCAGTCAACTAAACATTGTCCAACTTTAGAAATGAATAATTACTTTATTATTCATAAGGAAAAGAATGAATGAAATACTATATAGCAGGAGATAGAGGACTAGTAGGAACGTGGTATAAGAAACTAATACCTGATGCAGAAGGAGGCAATACTCAAAATGCAAACTATACGTCACGTATCTCAACTAAACAAGACATACATATAAAGAAGCCCACACACGTAGTTATAAATGCGGCTACTGTAGGTGGCTTACAAGAAGACTTAGATAAGAGTTTTGAGTTAATGATTAAGAACTTAACAATTCAAAATAATATATTTGAGGCGTGTCGTTTTGCAAGAACAGATAGAGTATTACTACAAGGAAGCACATGTAGTTATCCTGAGATTGGCGAACAACCATATAAAGAAACTCAGTTACTACAAGGCGAACCGTACTCTACTTACTTCCCAACTGCTTTGCCTAAGCTAATGGGTATGTATCAATGTAGAGCAAGTAATGAAAAGTATGATACACATTGGCGTACTGCAATCAATACAAACATGTTTGGACCACACGATAGAGTAGGAGAACATGCACATGTCATAGGTGCATTAATGCAAAAGTTTGTCGATGCATGTAAAAACAATTCAGACAGTATTGAGATATGGGGTTCCGGTAATCAAAGCAGAGATATACTTTATATTGAAGATGCAGTTGAGGCAATGGATATAATTCTAAACAACGACAAGTATGATACAGTTAACGTAGCAAGTGGTTTTGAGATTTCTATTAGAGAAATAGCTGAACTATTAATTAAAGTCAGTGGGTACAAAGGCAAACTTTGGTTCAATACTGATAGACCTGAAGGAATTAAAAACAGAGCGATAGACAACTCACGTTTAAAAGAGTTAGGGTGGGTTCCTAAATACTCTATGGAAGATGCATTCGCCAAAACATATAAGTGGTATTATGATAATGGAACACAAGAAGCATGACATGTTTGTATCAGATAATGTCCTATACGACAACGACATTATTTACATAGGTCCTAGTTGGGCTGTACAAAGTTATTCTACACCTTTAGGAAATGACGGTGAAGGAAAAGATATAAACATAGGAGATATGTTTGCAGAAGAATTTAATCATACGTTTGGCAAAAAGAGACATGCATGGTTACCTACTCACGGTATAGGTAATTTAACTTGTGTACAACGATGTTTATCATCTGGAAACATTTCTAATCAAGTAAAGAAGAAACCTGTGATTTGGGTTATGTGTGACCCGATAGCAAGATTGTATTACGAAAAAGAAACAAGAAAGATGTGTTGGCCCTCTTATCAAGAATCAGAAATAATAACTAAGGGCATCAATGTAGGATCATGGGTTGATAGATTTTTTAAGAACCCAGATTGGTTAGAACAACGAAACGAACTTTTACATTTAGATTTAGAGGCAATGAATAGTTTAGAAGTACCGATTGGAATATTAGGCGCTCATACAGATATAACATATGAAGATGTTAAACCATATGAAAATCTTACAGTATTAGAACCTAGTTGGCAGAATATACTATGTGAACATGCGGGCATCAAAGGTATGAATCCAAATTTAGGTGCAGACTTCTTACATCAAACATTGAAGATTTATATCAAACAAGCAGACATAGAAAAACATATGCAGGCTCACAATTTAGATAAATACACTTGGAGACCTGGTGAAAGTACTAGACAACTTATGTCTTTGATTATGAATCCAATAATGTCGTGGAAAGGTTCAACGATAAAGAAAAATAACATTGAGCCAAGCATTATTGATTACATACATGAGCAATATGATGTCTGGAAGCAATTAGAAGATAAAGGCTTATTTAATTGGGTTCATCCAAGTATCGAAGGAAATATGATTTTCTACGAACACGTAAAACATAAGATGGAGAATTTTGTAAATGCTCACAAAGAATAGTCACATGAATCCCGTATACGGGAAAGAAGAAATTGAGAGTGTTTATAACTACGTCAACTCTGGTGGGTGGATTATGGAACACGATAAAACCAGAGAATTAGAATCTCTTATATGTGACTATACAGGTGCCAAGTATGCACACATGGTAACAAGTGCTACTACGGGTCTCCTGTGTGCTTCTATGATAGCTAATATCAAGCCAGGAGAGAAGTTTGCCGTAAGTGCATATACTCAAGCGGCTACATGTAATGGTGCAATATTAATGGGCGGTGTTCCTGTAATAGTAGATGTTGACCCATTCAATTACTGTATAAACTTTGATAAGATACCAACAGATTGTAGAGTTATATTTGTATCAGCAATCAATGGTAGATATCCTAAAGACGTTGAAGAAAAAATTAAATCTCTAAGAGAGAGTGGTAAGATTGTAATCGAAGACTCTGCACAAGCATTAGGAAGTAAAACAGTCAATGATGTACACTGTGGTACTATGGGTGACATGGGAATATTTAGTTTCGGTGCACCAAAGATTATTACTACAGGACAAGGTGGTTGCATAGTTACTAATGATGAGAATATTAGTAAACAAATTCATGCTATAAAAAACTTTGGCAGAACAGTTAAAGTCGGAGAAGTATATAACGTAATGGGATTGAATTTTAAATTCACAGACTTACAAGCATCATTCGGTGTGCCACAAATGAAGAAGTTACCATTCATCGTACAACACAAGAAACAATTATTCAAATGGTATCGTAAACATTTAAAGAAAGTAGTAGACTTTATCCCTACAGATTTAGAACATCAGACACCTACGTATCCAGAGATACTAGTAAGCAAAAGAGATAATCTCGTAGAAGAACTACGTGCAGAAGGTATAGGTTGTCGTGCAGTATACGATAGTCTTTGTAATCAACCTTTTCATAGAAAGTACAGAACGCCTACACCAATAGCAGACGAACTAGCAAGTAGAGGTTTGCATTTACCTGGTCAGTTTAATTTACGTGAAGAAGACGTAAAAAAGATTGCAAGTGTTGTTAAAAATCACGCGGCGTGATACAACTTAACTAAACTATCAATACCATCTTCAAGAGTTTCGGTAGCAGTGAACCCGATGTTTCTAATTTTTGTATAGTCAACAAAATAGTCTCTGCCATCTTTATCGTGAGATAATTCATCGTTAATAATTAATTCATAATCGACTTTGCTTTTAATAATCTGTGCAATGTCTAACTTAGTATGATTTAAAGTTTCATCACCGACATTCCATATCTCGCCTTTCATAATATCGTATTTCTCTAACGCCCATCTGAATGAACGTGCCAAGTCGTTAATGCTTAAGAAAGTACGTTTGAAGTGCTTTTCAAATAAGACCAATTTCTTTTCAGCTATTGCTTTGTAAGTAAAGTCATTAACAAGTAAGTCTTGTCTTAATCTATTACTCACACCAAATGCAGTTGCTGGTCTTAGTATAACTGCATCAGTTCCTTTTAATTTCTTTTCACCATCAAGTTTATAAACACTGTATGTACTAATTGGATTAGTCTCACATGTTTCATCACATGTCTTACCAAGTTCACCGTATACACTTCCTGTACTTGCATATACAAAAGGTTTACCTACAGAAGCATCTATAACTCTATTAGTTCCTTCTACGTTAACTCTATATGCTAAGTCAGGCTCACGTTCACATGACGGATAGCCTACAATACCTGCTAGATGAATTACTGCATCTGCACTTTTTAGAATAGGTTCTACTTCTGGACTACAAATATCTATCTTGTGTAAATGAAATCCTTTTCTATCTAATATGTTTAATATGGGTTGTACTCCATACTTTAACCAATCTATACAAATAACTTCATGTCCGTTGTTTAATAGTTGTTCACTTAATCTACAACCAACATATCCTGCCCCACCTGTTATTGCGATTTTCATTTTTCTTTCTCCTTAACTAGTACGTATTTGATATTACAATATCCGCAAACTGCTTCACCTTTTTTAAGAGTATAATAAACTTTAGGGTGGTCTCCATCTTCTCCCATACAAGTTATCTGTTCTTTAGTCACGTATACTATCTTTTGTTCCATTTTTTCCTTTGTGTTCTACTACATTAACATCTGGCATTGCAAAGAGCATTCTTCCTCCTTGTTCAAGCCATTCACTTTCTTTTTCAACAAACATATCTTTGAAACCAAAATTAGGGACAAAGAATAAGTCTGCATCTTTCTTTGCATCATCTTCATGTACAATAGGTATGCCTGTTCCAACTGTATATCTTCCTACTTTATCTGGATGTATTTCTGCGGCACCTTCGAATAAATCATGTAGTTTCCAAAACTGTAACATTGTATTTCCTTTTGTACTAGCACCATATACATAATTCTTTTTACCATTTGATTTTGAATCTTGTAATACAGTTCTTAACAACATACCATTACGTTCTACATCTTTAAAGAATGTTTCTAAAGAAGATAAGTCTTCAAAATATTCTATACTGCCTTCGTTCTTTTTTCTAGCCCATAGTTGATAACTTCCACCTTGTATATCGTTCTCTACTACTTTATAGATTTCAAGACCGTTAGTTTCATATAGTTCTACAAGACTTTTATAACTATAGTATTCTAAATGCTCATGACATACATTGCCTAAGTCTTTCATTTTAAGCATAGGAGCAAGTGTCATTAACTGTGCAATGAATATGCCATCATCTGTTAATGCTTCATTCACACTATAGATAAAATCATTTGGGTTATCCATATCATAGAACATACCAATAGCAGTAATAACTTTTGCTTTCTTTCCTTGCATTAGTTTATAATGCCACATATCGTTTATAGTTGCTTCACAGTTTTTCATTAACTTCTTAATTAGATTAGGTGCTGGTTCGCAACCTATTCTATATCTGTCTGACTTAACCGCACTTAACAACGTACCATCATTCGCACCGATATCTAATACTACATCGCCTTTATCAGTATACTCATTTACGTATCCTGCAATATCAAATAAGTTATTCATTAGTTTAGAATTCAATCCACTCTCATACCAATAGTGTTCACCATATAATATCTTTGGATTAACTGTATGTCTAAGTTGAACTAACTCACATTCCTCACATTGGTCTAATACCATTGGTGCCTCGCCAGGAGTATCATCGGGTGTTGTAGGGAAATCATTGATATGTATTCTACCAAAGTCATGTAATTCTTTTACAGGACTTCCACATACTCTACAAGTAGTACGTTCATTTAAAATCATTCTGATATTCTTTTTACGTTTCTTCATTGTTTACTCTTGTCAAAGGTTCATCACAATCATTCCATTTCTTTGTTATAAGAGCGATTGCTTTTGAATCAGAAGTTGGGTAAAACGTATGAGGTGTTAGTCTAGGAATAAAGATACAATCACCAGTTGCTACAGGAGTAACGAGTTCTTCTCCGTCTGTTAATTCAGTATATACGCCACTGCCTTCTACAAACATAATATATTCGTCAAACTCTTTGTGTAGATGATGTCCTCTTACAGACCCTTTGAGAGTTACTATATAACTCCACTCTTTGATATCAGTTGTTTGTGGATAGAATGTACTTATTATACCTCTACCGTCTTTAACTGTTATTGGATTTATATCTGGGTCTAGTTTAATAATTCTTTTCATTTTAATTCTCTATTAACTACATACTTTATTTATCAATAAAAAAGCCCGACATAAAGCCGGGCTAATTTAGTTTAATAGAGAGTTAATTCTTATTTGAAGTCTGACTTATATACGTACCAACCTGCTCCAGGAGCCATCATATCAGGGTCAGAGAAGCCTTCAAACTTTTTGTTTTGACCACCATATATACTTGTGTAGTAGTCAACCCAACCGTTTTCCCATGCTTTGTATGGAGAAACTTTTTCAAACTTAAGTTCGCCTTTGTTAACAAAGAACCAACCACCATGCTTGTCTTGAGGAGAAGCATCACATAAGATATCCATTAGACCATCTTCATTAACATCAATCAACGTACTTCTAGTACAAAATGAATTCCATTGATTGCTTTCCATTTTGATGTTCTTCTTAAATCCTTTTCTTGTTTTAACAAAGTCAGGAGAAGGGATCATTGGAACTTGGTCTGCAACAGTGAAGTTACCTTTACCATCGTTAGCCCATACTGTATGAGTACCACCGACATAAAGAGGACCAATTGATGAACCTGCGATATCTACATCACCATCATTATCAAAGTCCCATGATACTGGACCGATAACATCAGTTAACATGTAACCTGAACCGTAGATGTCATATGCTGGTTCTGGGTATAACCACTTCTTAGTTGATTTAGATTTACCAAACTTACCTGAACTATCACCAAACAAGATTACAGTTTGGTTATGCTTTTTAGAATTGTTATGCTTGTAAGCAGGACTTTGATGCCACCCATGTGAAGCCATCAAGTCTACATGACCGTCACCGTTATAGTCACCTGTTGTAACTGCATGAGCAAACTGGTCAGCACACCACTTAACAGTGAAGTTACCTTTACCATCATTTATATGACAATAAATTTTACCTCCACCTCTTACACTTTCCCATTTAATATGAGGAGTAATAACATCGATGTCACCATCGTTATCAATATCAGCGGCTGTAATACCATGAGAGAAGCCCATGTAAATGCCATGCTCTTTATTTACGTTATCACCTTTTTCTTTAGTTCTAATCCATTGACCTTTTCCATTAGAAATGAAAACAAAGTCTGCACCACCATGTGTTCTCTTACCATTATGTTTAACACCGAATGCACTTCCACAATAGATATCATCTATACCGTCACTATTGAAATCAGCTACGATAGGTCTCATACAATTTCTAGCACCTATGCTAACATCGTTAATAAGTAAATGGTCTAAACTTTCTCTACCATTAGCATCAACTTCAAAGATAGAGAATGGTAACATACCTCTCTTGTCGTCTAATGATTCAGCAAGACAAAAGTAAGTACCAGTATGTTTATCTTCATACATCTGTCCTTGACATTGTGTATGCAATTCCCATGCCATTAACAAGTCTGGAGTATTATCACCATTAAAGTTACCCCAAGCAAATCCATTAGTCCAAAACACTTCACTATATTCGCTTTGTGTTTTCTTCATGAATGTATCACTAGGTAAATAATAATGAGAACCCCAAGGAGTATCTATTTTATTATTAGTAGAAACGTAATTACCAAACGTGGTAATCATACCTTCCTTTTTCATTTGATTAAATTGACTTTCATCCATCGCATTCGATGAAGTAGTCAATGCTACAATCATTGATACTGTAGCAATTAGTGTTTTCATATTCATAATTAACCTCTCTATTTGTTTATTATGTATATAATATAACACGAATCGTTATATTGTCAAGTTTTTGGAGTGATTTATTTTCTTAAAATGTCTGATTCTTCACAACTTTCACCATATTGTACTTCAATAATATGTGCTGGTTCATCACCAATATTCGTTGTTTTATGCCAACATTCCTTAGGTATTAAGAATGTGTCATGTGGACGCAGATAGATTGCTTCTTTTTTCTTGTTAAATTCTAGTTCAATCATGATATCTCCTTCTAGGACATACCAATATTCGTTTCTATATCTATGTTTTTGATTTGATAAACTCTTGCGTGGGTTGATAACTAGTTCTTTTATCTTCTGCCCAACCTTAGGTTGTTTATCATCAAGTACTCGCCAATATCCCCATGTACGATGAGTTCTTTGTGTCTTCCAATCATTTAGTATCCAACTACTAGAGTTTCTTTTGTTTGTACCACCTACACCAAATTCAAATCTAACCCATGGCATTTCTGCATACTGTTTGTATTCAGGTGTTGTAGTATTACCTCTATCTCCACCATTTGCAAATGTAAACTTAGTACCGATTGGATACATAGATTGTATCTTATATAATGCGTAACTGGCAGTATCATCACTATCATCAAAGTCTATAACTTTGTCAACTACTTCTAATGCCTCGATGATTGCTTTACGTTCAGCAAAGTTCATAAATGCTCTGCCTTTCTTACGAGTTAACCATTCATCTGAGTTTATGCCTACAACTAGTTCATCGCCTAGTGCTTTGGCAGACTTGAAGTATTCTATATGACCAGAATGTAATGGGTCGAAACCACCTGTTACTAAAACTACTTCTTTCATATTAATACTTATCTTTTGGGGATTTAGTAATCTGTATACGTTTGAATTATTTACTTGAGTATATTTCTTCAAACTTACTTTCTCTGTCTAGGAATTTATATTCTACTTTAGCAGGTTCCATAACTTCTAAGAAAGGTAGAACCTGATTAGGATCCATTTCTGAACAAGTGTATACATCTAACTGACATAGTGCAGGACTTACTTCGTCCCATATGTGCATAGCAATATGTGATGTTTCTATAATTGCAAAAGCAGTTAGACCTCTATTGCCTTCCATCTTACAATAAGATGCAGTAGGTCCATACATTGGTTTCATACCAATGGCTTTAATCATCTTTCGCAAATACTTAATTGCTTTGTTTTTGTTTTGTAGAGGCTCATTAACCTCGGCACGAATTAACAGGTGCTTGTGTACTAGTAACTTGTTCATAGTCGTATTTATTCTTTCGTTATTAATATACTAGGACATACCACTTGATATCAAGTTCTTTACATATGTCTAATATTTCATTGAGTTCTTCTTTTGGAAAATCGTGTGTGACGTAATCAGTTGGTGACTTATAACAGATTATTCTCATTTAACGTTTTCGTTGTTCCAAAGTAACAATAGTAAACATACGAAACCGTATATTGCTCCTAAGTAACAAAGAGTAAGTAGTAATGGAATCATAAAGCCTTTACGTAATTCAACCTTGTCTCTGCTATGTGTTCTTGATTCCAAACATTACCATGACCTTTTACTTTAGCAGTAATCGTAAATTCTTTATCTACTTCCCAACCACTTTTAGTACTAAAGAAACTTACACGATTGCCGTCACTAGAAATAGCAGATACGTTGAAACCAGGATATGTTTGACTCGCACTTGATTTCAATACTGTAATGTCCATGAACACTTTACCATCGTTGCGTGTTGATGTTATGTGTACTGAGTTTTCACTACGGTCAGTAACTTCCCGTTCCCATACTTTCTTAACTGCATAAGTCGGTAGATATGCGGCTACACCCCAAAATTGCTTGGCTAGTTTATCTGTAGACGCCAGTATACTTGCAATGCCACTTTCAAATTCTGTCATTTTTTCTGACATGATTTTAAACATGAAGTCCATTTCAAGTTCTTTAATAATTTCTTTTGCACTTTCAATGTGCTTATCTTCGATTAGATGTGGATATAAATGTAGAATACCTACAAGAATATCTTTATTCGGAATTTTCATTTGAAGATATCGACTACCTTGTTTTGTATCAGCAAAATCAAAAACACCACCTTGTGCTTTTACATATGTACCTTCATTGAAACTATCGGCAACAATAGCCGCCGCTACAACTTGCTCACGTGAGAAACCAATTTCTTCACGTTCTAAAATATCTTTATAGTCAACACCTGAATTATCTATTTGGAAATTATACTTGTGGTGATAAAGTACGTTTCTTTCAAAGTGAGTGTGTTTACCACCTACATGTTCCATATCATATACCTCTGCTGAATTCATCATAATATTATAATAACACCTTTTTTATAGTTGTCAAGTTTTCCCCTTTAACTACGAACATAAATATAGTATATAATGATTCGACCAGATTGTCAAGGACTTACACATGAATAAAAAAGAAGAATATCTGAAATTCAAAGAGTATGTAAAGAACCAAGGGGATAACCCTTGGGCAGATAGACCTAATCTAAAGAAACAAAGACCTTGGTTTTATATGAGGGTACAAGATTGGGGTTATGCAACCGTAATGCCAATCAATGATTTTGAATTGGGCTTTTGGAGTTCTGTAAATGCGTTAATACCTATTGAAAGTACTAGAGACAAAACAGTAGAAGATACACCTACTCCCCCACCTGAAACTAATTGGGCTTGTATTGAACCAGAGGGAAAAGATCCTTATTGGATAGCTGAGTTCTTTGGTGGAGATAAAAAAGAAACATGGTTAGACCTAAAACAAGAGATTGGTCCTGATTGGTACTGGTCTGACAATCAAGTAGAATACAGATTAAACAAAGAAGGCTTTAGAAATCCATTAGACTTCGACCGATATGATTGGCAAAATAGCTATGTTATTGTAGGATGCTCTCATGTAATGGGCGTAGGCAACAAGTACGAGCAAACTATAGGACAAATAATAAGTAGAAAACTTAATACACCTGTTATTAATTTAGGTGTAGGTGGAACAGGTAATGATGTCATGATGCACAATGTTGTCCATGCTATCCAAAAATATGGTAAACCAAAAGGATTATTTGTACTCTGGACATATTCTCCTAGATACAGTGAGCCATTGGCTTATCAACCAAAGGGAGTTGATGCATGGGATTCTGTGTACGAACCAGTATGGCAAAGACAGGATATAATGCCAGGAGAAGATACTCCAGCTAAACTCAATAAAAAAATGAATCACTATCCTGAAAGTTTAAGAAATCTACATCATCATATTACTGAGTTTGTACCAAACCCTAGACATTTTTATAGAAGAACACTGGCACGTGAAACGTTTCATGCAATAATGGGAAAAGAAAATGTGTTCGAATTGTGTGCAGAATTTCCAGGTTGGATCTGGAGAGAAGATACAGAAAAGACAAAACCAGTAAGTTTAAGAACAATGGTACCAAAGTGGACTCATGATATTGTAATAAACTGTATTGAGAATAAAAAGAGAGAACCTGAGAAGTTCAAACCTTGGGATAGCTTTAGTGAGAAAGAACAGTTGTTTATCTTAAACAAATGTAAAGCAAGAGATATAAAGTCAATGGATCCAGAACTTGGTCCTATTGGTGGACATTGGGGTCCGATAATGCAAGATTATTATGCCGGTAAGTTCTTAGAACTTTTGTCAAGGAATTAGTAATGTCAGAGTTCGATAGAAAAAGAAAACAATTAGTAGAAAAAGAAAAAGATAAGTGGATTGAAAAGCAGGGAAAACTACCATGGGAATATATGAGGTTTGATACTTGGGACGGTGCTAACGATTTGCCAATGGATGAATTTGATTTAGGGTGGAGAAATTCTGTTAATATTACACATCCAGCTGAGTATATATTTTCTACTAAGTTGAATGATAATAGCAATCCAGGAGTATCTGCTACTCCTTTAAAATGGTTGAAACATCAGAAGAAGGGCAAAAAACCTTATTGGACTACTGGATTCCTGGGGCTTGATACAGACGATAAGACTGAAAACATGAAAAAGCATATCGGAGAACAGTGGAAATATTATAATGTACCTATTGAATATCGTCTTAACAAACAAGGGTTTAGATGTGATACTGACTTTGATGAAGTAGATTGGAGGAATAGTTATGTCATTACAGGTTGCTCACATACATTTGGTATAGGTCAGAATATGAATGAAACGATGGGAGAAATATTATCAAAAAAATTAAATGCACCAGTAATTAATTTATCCGTAGGTGGAACTGGCAATGATACTATCATGCATAATTTTGTTCATCTATGTAGAAAATATGGTAAACCAAAAGGTATATTTGTTCTATGGACTTACCCTTATAGGTTTACAAAGAACATAGGTTATCAACGAGAAGGATATGATGCACAAGGTCAGTATTTTGATTCTGTTTGGCACAGGAGAGATTTGTTACCGGGACAATCTACACCTAAAAACTATCGGGACAATATTGGTCCAAATAAAATGTGGGAACATTTACAAGTACACGAACACGACTTTCTTCCGAACCCTGAAATGTATTACAGACGAACACTTGCACAAGAAACCATTCATGCTATCATGGGTGATGAAAGAGTTTATGAGTTACGTGCAGACAATCCAGCCTGGATGTGGACTGAGGATGTCAAACCTGTGTCTCCATATGTTTTAAGTGAATGTGTACCAGACGCATATAAGGATATAGTACTAGGCTGTATAGAAAGTAATGATAAGAAGTGGATAGACTATAGTAATCCAGATGGTACTCTTAGTAAAGAACAGTTGTATATTGTAAATCGTGTCAAATGTAGGGACATAGTATCTTATACAGATGAGAACGGGCCTCAAGGTGGACATTGGGGTGAAGTTATTAATAAACTTTATATAAAACAATGGTTAGAATTACATGCCGAGAGAAATTAAAATAGGTTTAAACTTTGATGATCCTGTCACAATAGAAAATCTAGGAATAGATTGGATGGCACATGGTACTTATAAAGTTACAAAACAATATATGAATGACCTTGAAAAGTCAAATCACTTAGAAAGTTCTGATGCAATAGGCAAAAGTTGGACTTATCATGCATCCAAAAAGCCAATAGAGTATTACTATAATGATATAGGGTTTAGAGAAATTGATACTGACAAACAAGATGTAGCAAATTCAGTTGCAGTGTTTGGTTGTTCTCATGTTTTAGGTACAGGTAATCATGTTGAAGAAACCGTGTCATATTTTCTAAAGACATACACAGGTCACCCATGTTTAAATTATGGTGTAGAAGGTGGTTCTATTACTACCACATATAATAATATCTTAAATTTTTTAAATACACATGACACTTGTAAAGGTATAGCAATCATGTGGCCTAATACTGTTAGACATACATCTGTCTGGCGTTACGGTGATACTGATATGCCATATGAAACGGAAAAATGGCAAAGACATGATTTAAGACTTAGTGAAGATAAGATTAGTTTTAACTATGAGGGCGAATGGGTTACACGTAAACTGAATGAAGTTCATCCTAAGTTAAGTAAAAGTCTATGCTTAGATAACCCACATAGCATCTACTTAATTAATCAATACCGTGTTGCAATCAAATTAATATGCAGAGAACGTAAAATACCTCTTGCTGAGATATCTATGCACAATATGAATAATTCAAATACTGGTTCTATATTCGACAAAGCTAATGTTACAATACCCGGAGACTTTAAACCACAATTCGATAAGTGGTTTGTTACAGGAGACTTTAATAGTCTAACTGAAAAAGCAAAATGGTTTTACATTAATAAGTGTTGTGCTAGAGATATCAGTAATTATAAAAAAGGAGACCCAAAGTTCCGGGCTCCGCATTGGGGTTCTGAGATTAATCGTGGGTTTGCTAAAACTTTACAACGTAACTTTTAATGTAGAGTAGCCGGGTCACGTTCTATATAAGCATGAATGTAATCCCATTCATCAAGACCTTCTTCAATAAAGCCTAACTCTACACAACGATAGAAACCCGGTGAAGCCCAACCTGGAAACCCGAATACTTCTATTAAGTGTATAAGTTCATCTTCGGTCATTAACCCACTCAATTCATCAATATCAATAAGTTGATTATTATATATAATTTTCATATACAATTATTCTACAATAGCACACCAACCACCTTGGTATAGTTGCTTCCCTAACATATTTATAGATTGTAAAACTGTATAGGCTAGAGTTTGTCTGTTAACTGCAAACACCATAAAGCCATTGTCTAATTGTAACCATAGACGATATTCAGTACCGTCATTGCTTGGTTGTAGATGTACTGGTACCCAAGGTACTGCATCGTATTCTTCACTTAGTGGTTTGACACTAGCACGTCCATATTCTGGAAGTATGTACATAGCGATAGCGAAATCTAATGTCTCCGGGAACCTGCAAAGTAATTTAATCTCTGGAGTTGTTACTTCTGCATCAGGTTCTTCTTGTGGTGGATTTAAATTTAAAGGATTGTTATCTACCATCTGTGCCCTAGCCATTGAGACCGTGCCAGATATAATCATACCCCAACAAGTGAGGAGTAGGAGACCTATAGCTATATTTCGAATTATCATTTTCATACCTCGCTATTTAGTTTAGGAATAAAATAACTAGTCCTAATAACACAATCCAGGGCGCATATCGCCAACCGAATTTAATAGAGCCAACTATAACTGCTAGTACTACACCAACAGTTATACCGGTAATGATTAAGGGTTGAAGTGTATCCCAAAATACTTGAAGTGATTCCATTAATAGATGAAGTCGTAAACTGATTCGAGTACGAACTCCCCATTTTCATTAATCTCTTCCAACTGTTCCTCGGTGGCTTCGACACCATTGATTTCAGCCTCAGAGATATAAGCATCACAGAATTTTGGATAGTCGGTCATATCAATGCCGTCTACTTCTGTTACATTAACTTTAGAGAAGTCAATGCCGGTATTACCAAATGCATGGTCAACAATAATGTTGTTAGTATTATTGTCAGTGTTACCACTTGCGTGGTCAAATAGATATAGATTTGTCATATTATGCTACCTTTCTAGTAATCATTGATTTATGAAGTCGAGTTCTAGTTTTAAAACCCGTGTTATTCCCAACGTTAGTAACGTCTACTGTAGAACGATTGTTCTTAGTAATGACACCTTGCTTGAGAAGTCCGCCATATTCCCATTCTATAGTATCACCAATCTTAAGACCAGCACCCTTTTGTTTACCTAGAAACGTTTGATGCCTACGAAAGTGGTCTGCTAATACAGACATATCACTAGTAGAAGTTAAACGACCTAGGGCTAGGATTGCATTTTCTAATTCTTTACTCATCATAATAGTTTCCTCTCTTTAATTGACTATACTTACAGTATAACATGATTCTCATATCTGTCAAGTTTTACAACATATCCAGAACAGGAGATTTCAACCAAGCACGTAGACCTTTCTCGTATTGAATGGTATCAGCAAACTTTTGTTTATCGTAAGGCTTTTCGATAGTTTGCTCTAGTGCTTTCATTTTACGTGCTTGTTCTAGTGTAACACGCACACGTTTATTATCATCAGTTAGAACTGACGTAAGCGGTTTAGGGTTCCCTTGTGAGTCTTCTATCTTAGAAAACTGTAGGAACATCTTGGCTTGTTTATAGCCGGGACCGTATTCGTCCTCTTCTGTTCGTTCATATCGATCCGTCATTGTTAATGTACTCATATCTACCACCTCTCTGTTGATTTATTTTTAGTACTGCCCGTCCGAAAAGGCGCCGCAAAAGAACACTTCTTCTTTCGGAAAATTTTTAAATACTTTAATAACGTCATATATAATCTATTGTTGTCTAGTCCTCCGGAGCTCCCTAGTGACACGTTTCATTTCACGATACATCTGATAACGGTATTGCAAGTAATCACACCCTAGTACGACTACGCCTAGAACTACTGACAACCCCATTAGGATTATCGCATCAGAATACATACGCCAACCATTCTCCTATCGCATACACTACAAACAGTATAACCCAGAATGTGAAAAAATGATATACCCACATTAAGAAGCTACCTGCAATTCAATCTTACCCGATACACTATTAGGGATTAATTCCATATGTAGATTTTGTTCTACAGCCGCATCAAGGATAATCTGTTCCATAATAGGTGATACTATCTCCCGAATTCGATCCCACTGACCTTCATGATAATACCCATAACGATATTCAGGTAATGGTAATTGATCCTTACGTAAGCCTAGAACACGTAGTTCTCGACCCCTATTACATAATCCGTTATTGAATATATCATGTGTGACATTGATTGCTTTACGTAGTCGTTCTAAACACTTATTCTTATTAACTGAATGAACTTGACCCTCTAGCGGTATTGACTCGTCTAGCTTATCAACTACTGAACTTAAGTTATCACATACCCACATTATTCTACACTCCTTAGTAGTTCGATAATTCGCTTTTCTCTTGCTATACGAAAGTTATATAATGCTATAGCCATACCATATATTCTCATTGATTAAACCTTTCTCTAATTACTTAATTAATATAACATGATTCTCTACTTTGTCAAGTTTTTATTGATAGTATTTTGGATTATTATATATCTCATCAGCAATCATATTATTATGATGTAGAATAGCTAATTGAGTATGTGGATGAAAAGGAACTACTTCAAACGCATCTTCTTTATACGTATCTACATACTCATTATACTGATTAGCAGTTAAACAATCAGCATAGTCTAAATGAGTTAATCCTGGTTCTAATACGAGATAGTCATGCTTGAAGTTAACAAATTCAGTATCAGGCTCTAAATCGTGCTTAGATAGAAAGTTATTATACTGAGTAGTAGCAAACTGACTAGATTCACTAGAGATACGGTTGTGGATATTAGAAACAATCATAGGGGAAACTCCTTAATTAAGATATACGTAGTATACACGATTAGTTACGGTTTGTCAAGTTTTGGCACCCTATAAGGAAACTATAAGTGAAAAATTTCTGCGTATTTTTTTGGGAAGTGGAACCAGAATAAAAAAGTAGGATCCCATATAGTAAATGAACTCAAAAAATGGTCTGCGACCAAACGCCACCTAAGGACCAAGCCACCTTCCGCTATATATACAAAAGTTCCGGAATTATTATTTTATTTTATTTACCAACGCCACCAGGCCAAACCTCGGGCACTATTGGTTAGGGTTTTGCCTGTGAACGTTTCCACTTACGATACCCACGTAACCACTCTGTCTGTGATGTCTTATTCTGCTCTAGTAGATAGTCCATATCAGGGATAGATACTACAGTACCATCTGGTGCTATCCAGTGTCCCGTATCATTCTTTACCTTAGGCTGTTTCTTCTTCTGCATTCTTCCATTCATAATCATCTGTGCTCCAGTTATAGTCACCATAGTCTATACTGTCACTATCTTCATATGGTATGCATTCTGCAATCTTATTAGTTTCATATAGTTCTGCACTGTAGTCTGTGTTCCAGTCTTGTGCATAGACTTCCACTTCATTACCATTGTGGAACCCTTCTCTGTATTGTATTCTCTCAATACCACCTTGCTCTAGCACGGCCTCTTGTGCTTCTTCTTTAGAGTTAGCAACAACATCATACTCTACCCATGAGACATACTGTTGTCTTACTCTGTACTTACTCTTACCTATATCCTTATGGATATCATCTTTGTTATACTCTGTCTTCATCTAGCCTCCTTTATTATAGTTGCATTGTATAGACCGTTTATAGTATATACCAATTTATATCTATCGTAATACGTCTTAGGATCCCATGCTATGTTCTGTAGCTTCTGTTCCCACATAGCTTTATAGTTAGGGTCTATATCTTCGGGAAGGCGGTGTATGAACTGTTTCAATCTGTCCGCACGTTTCCACTGTGTATTAAAATCAAATGGTCCCAATCTACTCTCCCTCTTGTGTAGCTAAACATCCTAACATCAAAAGGATTCCAGTAACGGAAAACATACTGAAACCAATCCAGTTATCATTCATTGGGACACCGTTATAACCACCGTCGATACACCCAACACCTAATACTAAGCAGATAATACCGCTAATACCTAATACTGTACTCATTGATATTCGCTCCAAACTTCACTCCACATATCATCAACCAGACACTCTATTTCTGAATTATCCCAATTAACATAGTGGTTCTCATTGTTTAATTTAACTGAACTTGCATATGCTTCTGCAACATTCTCTGACTCTTTTATGATGTCAGCAACTTTATCTTCGAACTGTTCTTGGAGTTCCATTATCCATGCTCCGGTCTTACTCATTATATACTCACTTTCTGGCTTAAATAGGCGTCAGCCAACGCATTAAATTGTTCTAAATAATTGTCGATAGAATCACCATCGGCATCCATATAACAGTCAGCATCAACATAGTTCCAGTTGACGTTACCGTTAGCCTTAAGGTTCTCAGGGTTAATAACCGCATCAGCAAAGGCTTGTTCTAGTGTTTTAACTGTCATATTTTCTCTCTCTTTCTTTATCATATATTAATAATATAACATGATTCTCGATATTGTCAAGTTTTTTAATAAAGGTTTCCGGGAGGTTTGTTCATGTTTTGTTCTAGTATTGAGTTCCTGGAGAGGTGGAAAGAGTGCTATGCAAGACACCCTTTTCCGGTATTCTTGTATATTGTACGCCGGGCTACACGCAACTGTTCGTTCAACGGTTCAACCCCCGGTAGTTTCACTTAAAGCATAGGGCCCTCTGCATAAATTGTCCCTGTAGCATACGGTTTCCCATAGAGGCCGATATAAGCTATCCGGTTTTATTTTAAGGACAAAAACCGGATTATGAAAAAGTAGTCCGCAATTCAGTTTATGAGTTTAAAGAGTTCAAAACTAGGGGCACCCCTAAAAAGTACTCTGGGTCATCTATCCGAATTAATTCAGATATAGAGGACCTGTCCATTGTATAGTGTAATCATCGTCAAAGATATTACCTCTAGCGGCATTTAAAGCAGGAGCCTGCCATCCAGCGGCTTTAAGGATATCACCCTTCGAAAAACACTTACTTCCTTTATTAAAGTCAGACTTAGCGATAAAGCCCCATACTGAACTTCCACTAATGACTTTGATATACTTTTGACCCTCTTTAAGGGTAATCTTTGAATTAAATTCAGCAATCATGTTCTTGTTAACTTCTGTTAACTCTTTCGTACCGTTACGTGAAGTCCACTTGAAATAATCATCTTTGATTGCTTGGATTAAACTGTCTAATTGTTCTTGCATTGTTTCCCTCTCATTTCTCATTATGTATATACTATAGCACTGATTCGCGGTTTTGTCAAGTTTTCAACACAATTAATAAACCGTTATAAGCAACGTAGAGAGACGGTTATGGTACGGTTAAGGATAGTATTAAATCCTGGTGCGAATCACTCTGTATCGCACTCTATGGCGTCTTAAAGGGGGGTTTAGCCCATATGTTGCAGGAAAATAAAATAATTACCGTGGAAGGAGGGACGTTGTTCCTAAAAGGAATCTATAAAATTAAATAAATTAATTAATTAATTGAATTATTTCCACAACTGTGCTATAACCCTTCTAAGAGCGTTTTTAAACCTTTCCGGTATACTGTGCTTAACTGTGTAATCAGGGTGCAGTTCCCGAAAGTATCGCTTATAGTGTTTATTATAGTCTGTATTGTGATTTAAATCGTCACTTGGAAGTATCTTCATTCTGTTTCTGTCTTTCTTCTTGCTTACTTATATCGTCACTATATGAAGTTCTGTTAGTAACGTACTTATGTGTTATAATCCTGTCCCGGTCAGTGGTGTCACTATTCGCAGGCCCTAGGGTGTGTAAGTATCTGTATAAGAGTGGTAGTGAATGTGTAATCATTAAAACTTTTCCACTAAGATAAGCAGTATGTC
>Ga0181409_1000040_pt1 | contig 40417 bp, 38 predicted proteins | sample 32SPOviralmetaG_FD_130138 | JGI IMG/M metagenome (GOLD analysis project Ga0181409, IMG submission 130138) | Marine viral communities from the oligotrophic San Pedro Time Series (SPOT) site, San Pedro Channel, CA, USA - 32 SPOT_SRF_2012-05-30 | ecosystem: Environmental > Aquatic > Marine > Strait... | reverse complement strand
TTAGCATCTGTATCTGTTGTTCCTCCTGCTATGTGTAATTTAAAAATAAGAGTACCTGCCGAAGCACTTGGACTAATTTCTATACGACCTATATTAAAAGCCGACCTATATGGTTGAGTTAAATTAAAAGTTACACCGCCAGCAATATTAATTCCATTAATACCAATATGGCCATTTGATACATTATTAGCAGTATCTTGTATTACTGAAACAGTTAATTGTTCTGTTCCTGTGGGGTTTACTGAACTATGGCCACTGTAATAAGCCTCCGGTGCTATTTCATATGCATTACCAGCACTTAATGTAGCAGTACCGTTAGTTAATACAGTAGAAACTCCAACAACAGAATTAGCAATAGCAACAAAATCACTAACACGATTACCTATAATTAAAGAACCGCTAATTGGGTCTGCATAGAATTGTCCGTTGGTCGTATCTTCTATATGTAATCGTAAATGAGAATGATTTGAAATCGGCCCTTGTTTACTTGTATCTCCAATTAATTTAGTTCCAGCAGAAATACCACCGCCACCACCGCCACCTGCTAATCTTTTCTTTTTGGCTTTAATGCCTTTAGTAATTAGAAACAATGGATTCATTTTAATCAACCTATTACTTGATAGCCCCTCGTACTTCCTTGTTGAGATGTATAAGCAACAAAAGTACGGGTATCTCCGGCAGTTAAAATTATACTTGAAACAGGGTTTGTACCTGCTTCAAAAAATGCAGGTGGTAAAAAGTTTTGTCCAAATTGAGTGACTGAGTTTGCCGCTTGTGGTAAAGTAATTGTTGTCGTACCTTGTATACATAAAAAAGCAAATTGCGTACCATTTTCGGGATTGTCAGGCAATACTACTTCATTATCTCCTTCGCAAATAAAAGTTGTTCCGGTATAATGAACGGGTACATGCATAAATGAATCTAATAATTCAACCATTTGTGCTTTATCAGTACCGTTAGAAGAAGAAGTAATCATCCATTGAGAATTTTCATATTGGCCTCCAACAACATTACTTAATAATCCTTGTTGAGTATGCCAATCTATTTCAAAGTCATTACCTATTTCTCCTGCCGAGGCTTTCATCGCAGTTAGCCTTACTGATTCTCTTGGTTTTATTAGCATAGCATCTTTATTGTAAGGATTAGAATGAGGTAATGTGGGCGGAGAAGGTGCAAAATTATAAAGAGAAGAAGAAGGATTACCTAATAATAGCCTTCCTAAATTAAAAAGTCTATCATTACCAGTAATATTAGCAAACTGGGTATGATGATGATAACCTCCATTAAATCTATTTCTTGATATAAAGTCAGGTACGCTTGGGTCTAAAGTAGGATTAATAACAATAACATATAATGCAAACCCTGTCACATTATGTATAATTACTTCTGTATTTGATACTAATTCCGGTGCTATTAATGGTACAAATATTGCTCCGCCTCCAAAAACACTTTCTGCAACATAAGTATGGCCATTTACTACATCACCGGAGTTTAATACATTGTAATTTGCTTCTGTTATTGTATAAAAATCCGAAGGGTTATTTGAACCGGCTGGTACTGGCATTCCATTAAAAAATAGCGGGCCGCTTTGTATCATTTGATGAGAAGCACCACCATCAGTATTCATACCAACATAATATATTTCTTTTGCGGCATCAATCATACCGCCATGTTGTACTGCTTGACTTATAGTTGCATGTGCATATACAGTAGAAGCGGCATGTCCTTGAACTCTTGCGGATTTTAAGATACTTTTAACTCTTGCACCACTATTACCTAAAGTGGTTGTTGCTGAAATAACATTTCCACTAACACTTCCATTATTTGCTGAAATATCTGTTAAACTTACAATATTAGCAGAAGTCCTAAGTCCTCCATTTGCTACATCTAATGCAAAGGCAGGAGTAGATGTTCCTATTCCTACATTTCCAACATTATCAATAATCATTCTTTCATTGTTAGCAGTATCAAAACGAATTTTATCTTCATCAGCAGATTCCTCAACCTGTATCTTTGTATCTCCATCAGCATCAGTAATAGAGTTAGAACTAATAGTGCTGAAAAATAGACCATTATTGCCATCTGTTGTTAAGACTTGAGCCGCATTTCCGTCAGCAATAGGCCAATTCAATCCATCAAGGACAATTTTACCGTTTCCGTTTGGTGTGATGTTAATATCTGCATTAGTCGGAGTAGAAACAATATCTAAACTGTTAGAATCTCCTGTAATTTTTCCCGATTCTACATATTCTCCATTTGCGATATGCCCTACGCTTAAAGATTTAGAAGTTTGATTAAAAGTCAAATATTGTATTTGCATAGGGTTGCTACCTGTATATTTTAGAAGGGCTATAATTACATCTCCATCAGCAAAAGAAGGCACTACATCAGAAGCAGTTCCTTGAATCAAAACTACAGTACCGCCTCTTGCTACAAGTAAATGTTGATTATATGAAGTAGCAGTTATAGTGACTGTTGCACCTGTTATTGGAACTAATTCTCCTTTTAAGAAAACATCGCCTCCCGCAAATGTAGCCTGTGTAGCGTTAATATTTGTTCCATTAAAACCATTAATAGCATAACTTCCTGCACATGCTAAATTGAATGCTTTGATTAATCCGGTATGTGGAAAATCAAACCCATCAACTATTTGTCCTGTTATCGGTGCTTGTGCTTCCGGTTCATCATTTGTGGCTATAAAATTCGGATTATTGATTGCTTTACTCATATTACTCAACCTCTACTGTCAAAAAAATCTGTATTCTTTCTGTTTCGCTAAATGGCCCAACTGCTTCAAAATTGACTCTACCAAGCATATCTGTTCCATCAAAAAAAGCCATTTCTCTTATCATTTTTCCTGTTATATTAGAACCTACTTCCTCAACCATTATCTGCACCACATTAGTATTTGATTTTTCAACACTAATTGTTGGCGACCCTGTTATTGGAACATCTAAATCAAGGGCTAACGGGCTTGTAGTATTTCCACCTAACCCTAACTTGCCTTCATCAACTATGTCTTTTATTCGGGTTGCTAATATTTCTTTTAATTTATCTGTTATCATAAACTTTCCTCCTTTAAAGTAGTGTAAGTAATGCTTGCTCCACCAAACCCAAGTGGGTTTGTGTTTGTATTTAACTGTGTTCCGAAACCGAAAAAGAATCCTCCCGAAACAGCCTTCTTTCTAATCAATAGGTGTAGTTCATTTATTTTCATACCGTCAAAGAAATCAAAACCGTTTTCATTAACATTGAAATTTTTATTTCTTATATACGATTTAGTCTGCTTACTATCAAGAAGTAAATCAGCAATTGTATCTTCTATTCCTTTAATGTATTTACCTAACTTTAAACCAACTAATCCGTTAAAACTTTGTATTTTTTCTAATATCATAAACGGTCTTGGCTTTATTCCTGCAACTTGAGACTGTAAAATAATAGTTTCTCCTACATCTAAACATTTAATTTTAGAAACAGGTATTTTACACTCAACCAATTCTTGTAATTGAGTGTGCATAATTAACTTTTCTTGTGCTTCTCTTTCAACATCTTCTTTTGTAGTTAATTTGTCTTCAAATATTTCTAATGTCTTTTTTCCGTTTTTCTTTATCTCTCTAAAGTCTTTTCTAATAGCCTTATGCTTACTGCCATAAACAATTACTTCATTAAAATAGTTAAAATTAGATGTAGTAGTATTTATTTCTGTTATATCATCATCATTAAAAGAATATTTAGCATCAAAGGCTGAATCATCATAATTTATTATTTTGATTTGGCCTCCTACATTAACCATTTTTTTATCTTTTAGTTTTAATAAATAATTAAGCAAGTTAAATAAATTTGTTCCTTGAAAATTAGGAGAAGCAAATAACTTATAATCTTCCTTTGTTAATTGAAAATCAATATCATTTTCTATCAATAGTTCTTCAACTGTCTCTTCTATTTCTTTGCATATATCAACAGTTGTGCCTATTACTGCTCTTGTTGCTTTTTCATTTATATCACCATTAACTGATAGTTCAAATGTTTCGGAAACAGAAATAACCCCATTTAATTTCTTTATGTCTGCTAATTCTAAATAATATCCTAAATTGTCATTTTGGTCTATTCCTCTTACATTACAAACTAAAGAATTATCTCCATCGGATAAACAAAATTCACCTTCTAAATTGTTTAAAATAGCAGATAAAGCAGAAGTTGTTCTTACCACTAAATCATGTTGTCCTCCTAAATTATCTAAATCGGCTATTACATACATTGATTGAACACCTTCTTTAGAGGATTTTCCATCTCCTTCGGAATTTAGATAATTACTCCATGAAGGCGGTTCGGAAATCATATTTTCATTATCCATGTTTTTTGTATATGCAGAACTTAATGTATTAAGTTTTATTTCTTTTGGTGTTTTCTCCCAAAAACAAACAGGATTAGGTTGCATAATTTTATATTTTCTATTGTCTAATGGTTTATCTGTTATAATACGACAAGAATTACCATAAACAAGCCCTGATGCTGTTGAAATAGAATTTTCAGTTGTCATATCATTTTCATGAGCGACCACATATATTAGTTCATTATCATTATGCATTAATTCATTATCGGAAGAAAAGTTCCCACTTGCCGCATTTCCTCGTATGTATTTTTTTCCTCTTCCTGCGGGAACAAGATAACAACCTGTTAAATCAACAAATTTCAAAAAAGTATTTTCTTCCGTCATCATAAGTGAATGATTATAATTACCAATAGAACCTGTTCCGGAAATAGGCAGATTTTGTTGATTAGTCATATCTAAATGTAATTTAATTCCCATATATCCACTTATGGTAGTTTGCTCTTTATCTGTTGATTCCGATGGTATTCCATACCCACAATTAGTAGTAGTTCCAAGCATAGGATAAACAATACTGCGCCCTGTGTTAATAGCGACTTCACCGTGTCTAAACACAAAACCTAATGAAGCATATGTGCAAAACGGGCTTACCATATGTGAATTAATTTTGGCCTCTTCGCTTCCTGTTCCTATTGGTCTAAGATTAACCATTTTTATTGACGATACTAATTTATCATCATCTTTTGCGCCACCATCAAATCTTAATCTATCTAAAAACCAAACCATATCAAAATCATTTATGTCTCTATATAAACGATTTAATTGCTGACCTTGTTGATTATACAAATAATCTCCATAATAATCCCAATGTTCAATAGTATCATTATCGGAAGCATCAACTGTTTCAACTCTCCAAAAACCTTCGGGGTCGGAAGCGGAAGAATTTGTAGGGTCAGGAGTTCCCGTAGTATTAGTCGGGTGGTTATTATTTGCTCCAAAAAATGCGTAAGGAAGTAATATGCTTTGTTTATCATAAATAGTGGTTTTTCTTATAGTTCTCATGCTTGTTGGAAAATCTCCCGCAGATGGGTTTTTCTCAATATAATAATCACTCCAAGATGAAGGAGTTATGCGATTATCTGCATTATTTTGTCCAAGAGGGTCATTATTTCCTGTAAATATGTCGTTTTTATTCATTATTGTTCCATATAATAAATGAATATTAGTTGCTTTAAATCTAAAATCTGTAAAATTATTAACACCCATAGGATATTCATATATTATTGAACCAATTTCTCTTCCACCAATAGTTATGGGATTTACTATATCTGCATTTTTAATATACAATAAATTATCTCCGGCAACATAAGCAAATCCTGACAACATTTCTTGTGAAGAAGTATAATGATTATTTGCAGTTGAGCCTCCTAACCCATCATTTATACGAGTATAAAATAAACCATCTCCACAAGTAATTGTTGCACCGTTTATTGCAGTAATTCTCCCTACAATTTTATTAGTTAAACGGTCATAAATAAAACAACCAACACTAAGACCTACTGATGGCGGGGAGGATAAAATAATATCATTACTACCAATAGCGGGTATTGCGGTTATAGTTTCCGGTGTTTCATGCACCTTTATAGAATTAATAACTGTTGATTCAACGGTAGCATCTTCCGAAACCTCAAACTCAGGATTTATAGGATTAAAAAATGAATCATAAACACATTCAGTTAATCTCATCAATGAAAATCTTTTAAGGTTAGATAATGTTTTATTACTGTTAATAATATTAGAATGTTTATAACTTGTATCAAAATGAACAGATGAAACAGTATTTCCATAAGCATCGCTTTTACCTGCTGAATGTGTAGAACTAATAGGAGAATCAATAGAAAATAATCCATAACTACTTAATGTTCTTGTAGCACTATTTAATAAACTATCTTTTCTTCTTGAAGTGTAAAATTCTATATCCCTATTACCATATAAAAATAACCTTGCCGCTTTATTATCAATTTGATGCAATTTATCCCTTACTAAAAGAGGATTAAATATGCTTTCTATTCCCGAACCGGAAGTCGGTTTGTGTCCGTATATATTACTCGGAGTATTTGGTAAAAGAACTTGATAAGTGTTGTCTTTGGTATTGACCTTGTATTGTTTAATAAAAACTAAAGTGTTAGTGCCGTTAGCATTAGCATTTACATCTAAAGTTATTTCTGTTGTATTATTACTATTTATAGATTGAATTTTAGCGGCAAAATTTCCATTCAAAGGAATACCGACTCCACCAACAGTCATTCCAACAACTAAATTAGATGAATCCTCAACATCTACATCAGGGCTTCCATTAGTAGTTGTGCAGGTTTGTTGTATTGTTCCCATCAAACTTTTAGAGGTTGGAGGAACAAACTTTTTATCGGCAAAATTAGAATATGTTATTGGTCTAACCCCTCTTTGGCCAATTGGTAAAGACCTATTTTTTACAGAACTTGTTTGGCCAATGTGTTCAATTATATTTGAAACTGCATAGTTAGGGTGCTTATTATATGTATCAGCATAATAATAAAAAATAGGAGAGAAAGAATAAAATGGCTTATTTACTCCCTTTAGGGGTGTAGAATTTCCTCCAATAGTATCTTCTTTAACATTAACAAGATTATATTTTTTATCTCCTATTTGACCCTTTTCTAAATTAAATATTCTGTAAAATTGGTCGGAGTATCTTTTTATATTATCTACTTCGGTTGTATAAGTATTTTGTCCTATTTGCTGACTTGTAGTTCCGTAGTCTAATTTATAATTATATTTTCTAACACTATCGCTCGTTGCTCTTTGTCCAATTAAGCCTATCATTTTATTTAGATGTAAATGCGCTCCATTTACTAAATGTAATGGTATGTTTCTATTACCATAGCCAGCAGGTAAGCAAGTTATTGTGTCTCCCGCAGTTAAACTTACGGTTCTATCTATAAAAATACGAGTAGAGTCGGCCACATTTCCTATACTGTTAGATGCGGAAACCTGTCTTGTTTGATACCCTGTAAATCTACCAATAAATTGATTATTACAAAATAAAGGGTCGCCAATTCGTAAATAGTATAACTGATTCATTTGAGTAGAGTGTCCAAAACTTTCAGTAGTTAATAAAATATGTCTATTCCCATTTGTTGCATCTGTTTCAACATAACTGCTAACATTACCTAAACTTACCAAAGAAGGCGGTTCAAGATTTAAATAATTAACTGTCTCTCTTCCTAAAGTTAATGGCATATAAGGAGCAAGTTTTACAGTAGTTAATGATTTGTCTTTATTAACTCCAATAATTGTAAAATCAATCAAAGTATTAATTACTTCATCAGTAAATCCATCAATAGTTGCTTGGAATGGTAAATCGTTTAGTAAATTTTCAGTTTTGTTAATGTTAAAACCTTGAGCCTTTATGTTAGCATCTTCGGCAGAACCGACTAATGGGGTTGATTCAACCAAATTATCTATTCGTGTTCCGCTAAGTTTCATACCATCATTAAAAAATAAACCTTTATCACTTGCTCCTGCTAAACTTGTAACTGAATTAGTATAAGAATTTGAAGCCATCGCTTTTCCAAAAATATAATGTTTATTTGTTTCTTTATAGACCTTTTTATCATTAGTAGTTGGCCCATTTTCATGTGAAGCAGGATTAATTAAAAAATAATTTGTTATATTAGAGCCACTTGCGGAAATTTGCCCTATATATCCACTATCCGACCATAAGTGGTCGCCTTCGGATAAAGTCACTCCACTTGTAAAAGTAATATTTGTTGCTCCGCCTCCCCATGTAGCCTGTCCAACCAATGAAAGGTCGTTATATGGACTAAACCCTGTTGTAATAAAATCAGCACTAAATAAAGTATCTCTATTAATAATAATATCTACTAATTTAGACAATGTGTTTCTTCCTTGAATTTTAAAAACGCTTTGTTGGTTTTCTAAACTTTTATCTATTTGTTCAATCTTTCCAAAAAATATTTGATAATTTAACAAAAATTCACCAAAAACATATCTTAAAGCAGTTTCGCTATCCATTAAATTATTTTCAAAAGTTAAAGTCAATAATCCGTAATCTTCATCAGCATTTGACACAAAACTACCCATGTGACAATAAAAGTTTTTATATTCATTTGAAATAATTATTGAATTTAATCTTTCTAATTTATCTCCTGATATATTTGTTCCGGTAAAGAAAGTGCTATCAACAGAATTTAATCTTCTTCTATATACTTTTGTTCCATTAGAGAAAGAAGTTAAAGAAGTAGCATTTGTAAAAATTGATTCTGTTGCTAAACGACTATGAGTTTCTAAAGAAATGTTATGAGTTGATGCAACACTATTAACAATACAAATCCTATCGCCTATTTTTATTTCATTAGTAGCACTAAAATATAAATTAGGTCTTTCAACTGTTCCTTCTAAAGAATAAGTCCGTGTTCCTGCATTCACTAAAGTATTAATAGTTCCAACTTCAACCCATTCATTTAAATTTTCTTCACTTAATTTTTGATTAACAAATAATCTATCATTATTAAAAACCTTATTTGATAAATTTTTAGTGCTATCAATTAATTTAAGAGAAGCATAACCAGCCTTAGCATCAAATGAATCTGCAATATTACACTCATAAATAATTGGCATTCTATTATTATCTTCGGGTGAAAAATTATAATAAACATATCTTTTCGGGCCGGTTAAATCTAAAGAAGAGGGGTCGTCATTAGCGTCTCTTCTTGCATTAATAAAACAATTATTATAATCAGTTGTTGTAGTATAAGTTGAATTAAGAAGGCTACTTTCATTACTTGTTCCATCATCAGGGTCGTCTAATAATTTTAATTTATCTTCTAATTTAATATTATAAGTAAATTTGCTGTAATCAATTATCTTATATCTATGGTCGGCAACAGTAGTAAAAACATGATTATGAGTATTTATTGTGACCGAATTTACATTACTATTTGTATCTCCCATTCTTAACATATATTTAGTATTATGATTTAATTCATTCTTTTTATCTAATTTATCATTGTAAAAATAAAAGAAGGGTCTTGCTATATTGAACATTGATACTACATTATTGATTGTATCTCCTATTTGTTGGTCTATTCCTGCTGAAATAGCAACTATTTTATCAGTATTAGATGGGCCTTTAAAAACTTTAAACTTAACACCCTTTGCTACTTCATTACCTAATCTTGGACTAAATTCAAATTTATCTCCTTGTGCATCAGCACTTACTACTTTAGTTATTTTAGCAAAGTGATATTGATACATATTATCTGAATGTAATAATACAAAAAAATCATTGTTTGCTAAATTAATACTTGATAAATTCAGCCCTGTGTTTGAGTGGCTATCAAAACATCTAATAGAAAATCCATCGGTAGCGTGTAGATTTGAATATTCAGTATGTATATTACCGGAAGAAATAGGTCTTTGGAATGTATCATTAGATACGCTCCCATCTTCATATATTATTGTAAATAGTTTATCTCCCGTTGCGAAATTAAATCCAGCAGTATAAATACGAGGATTAGTGGGAACATCATAAAAACTATTTGGGCTTGTATTATAGGAAGAAGCGACACCTCCGATACTTATTGACATTATTCATCAACCTCTTCAAATCTTAGATACATCAAGGTATTATCAAAAAATGGGAATAAAGAATTAGTATAAGTTATTTTTTTCTTTGTTCCTTGTTCTAATGACATTTCGTGTATTTCTCCCATATATTGATAAGCGGCTGATGCAGAAGTTGAGCCATTAGTAGTATTTCTACCAATTAAACAATCTGTTCTACTAAACTCAAAAACCCCACTTGTATTATGAAAAGAGGAATGGACTAAACCACCATTGTAAAAAATATCTACTGAATTATTAAATTCATTAAATATAACCGCTACATGATGCATATTCTTAACATATTTTGGCTCTTTGAAAGGCTCAATATATATCTCACTTCCATTAGTAATATTAGCATTATAGGCACTAATAGTTAATGTAATATCGCTATTACTAAGATTTCCAATTCCACCATTTGCTATTGTTCCTATTTCAGTAAAATTAAAACCATCTCTAACAAACAATTTTTGTCCTTCAAAGAAATGCGAGGCAGGTCTTGACCCATTTACGGTTAATTCTAAACTTGTTCCTCCTGCATTAAAAGTAGCGTTTGTTATACCCACACTTTCATATTTTAATTTACCATCGGCATCAATTCCCGAAAAATTAAAATTATTATCTGCATTACCTTTTAACCAAGACTTATCCGATACTGCACTAATTACCGTTCCTGTTTCAAAAGACTGATTGATTCCGCCTATTTTCATATCCACTTTGATTTTATATTCAGCAGGTTGATTACTGTTATTTGTTGTGGTATTTTTCAAAGATACAGTTAGATTAGCATTATGAAAAAGAACCATACTATGCGTATACCTGCTCGCAGTAGGTAAGTATTCTTCACTTAATTTATTTGAGCCGCCTTGAGGCATTATAAAATCATTAGTTTGCTGAACACTACGGCCTCTCAATCCACCTGAACCCATACCATTAATATCATATGGAGTAAATATCGCTTCATAAGTAAAAGACCCGCTATGACCCCATACACCGTAAGGAACATCGTCTGTTGTATCATTGTTATTAGCAAAATCAACAATGTTATCTGCATAATTAATATTTATATGAGCATTACACATAATGGGAAACACTATGCTTCTTTGTTTTCCTACATAAATATCATACATTTAAATCGCCTCATGGGAAAATATTAGCCACTCTAAAACTCATACTGAAAGTAATCTGTGTTGGTTGTTCTGCTTCTATTGAAAAGTTAAAATTTTCAATAAAGCCCGTTAATCCGGTTGAGTTATGGTCTGTTGGGAAATCAGCAGGTAATGGAACTCTCTCATTATCTTTTTCTAATGCCGAACCTCTTGAAGCAAAGGTAAATGGTATTCTTTCTACTGCATTTCTTTCAACATAGTTTTCATCAATATTTGATTCTATTAAAAAAACCAATTCATTAAAATTTTGATAGTGAGCCAAACCGGAAGAATCAACACCCGATGCAATTATTTGAGCCAATTCTTCTGCGGTCATATTTATTGGAGTAAATGTTCCGGAACTTTTAGTATGGCTTCTTCTTATTGTTGCGCTTGTAATGACTCCACTCAATGTAATGCTCTTGCTCGCCATTCCTAAATCAACGGCAATTGTTTCCGATTGACCCCTTGCTATACTTGAAAGAGGAACGGGTAATGCCGGAACTGTTCTGCTAACATCAACCCCGACTGAAATACATTTTAATGGAATAGTATCAACTTGATTACCAACTAAACTATTATGAGCATTTATTTTTAGAAAAACATTATGTTCAGTATTGATTACATCTATTGGCATTTTATCACCTTATCCCCGACATTCCTGTATTTCTATTAATGCTATTATTAACTAATCTTCCGACCTTTTCTGCTATTCTTCGCATTTCAGCATCGGAAGTATCTTTTGCATTAATTGTAATATTGATTGTGTTTCCACCTCTATTTGATGAAGCGGTTCTTTTACTTACATGGTTATTTTTAACTCTTGAACCAATTGGTAATTTAACTAATTCCGGCCCTCTTTCTCCGACAATTGACATATTACCTGTTGCAGTTCCTCCTGTGCTAAAGAAATCAAATAAATCCTTAAACTTATGATATAGTTTCTTTACTATTAATGGAACTAAACCTATTATTAATAGAGTTAAAGCAACAGGCCAACCAAAGATTAAACCAACTACTACGGCAACAAGCATTAGAATTTTACCAGCATTCTTTTGTATATCGGTTGTCCAAGTTTTAATATTAAAAGCCCATTTAAAGAATTTTTTAACACCTATCACAACCATACTGATTACCATTGTTCCCAATCCTATAACGACAGTCAAGGCCAAACTTAAAACAAACTGAACAACACCGATAGCAATATCTAACACTCCATTTATTATTTTCCACAAATCACCATTTACTATTCCTGAAAATACTTCTTTAATTCCATCCCAAATACTTGCTAATGCATTTACCATTATTGCTATAAATGGAGCAAGAACTGATTTAGTAAATTTCCACGCTTCCCCTATTGTTTTTGAAATAAAAACCACTATTAGAGAAATTATAGAAATATAAACTATTGTCATTACTAAAAATGTCATTAATGGTCTAAATACCATTTTAATCATATCAAAGGCTTTTCCTATCAATTTGAATGGAGACTTTAATACCATTATTCCTGCTCTTGTCAAATTCCCAAGATTAAAAATACCTTTATTTGAAAAAAACATTTTTAATCCTGCCCTGCCTTTTACTATCGCATTACTATTCCAAAGTTTTTTTATGTTTCTTGCGTTAAGTATTCCACCGCCTTTATCCTTTCCCAACGGATTCATAGATTTTCCAAATCTTGTAAAAAAGCCTTTAAGACCACTACCCATTCCATCTTCTCGTATTCCCTTTACTACTTTTTTTTGGGCGGATTCTTTTTCAACTGCACTTTGTCGCAATTTAATTTTTTCTTCTTTTTCTTTTATAAAAGCAGGAGAGTTAAGAAGGTTAAAATCATTTTTAGCCGCTTCATTCATTTGTTCAACTTCTTTAGCCGCATTTGCTCTTATGTTCGTTAATTTCCTTAATTTATTTCGTTCATCTTTATATTCTTTATCTGAACCAAAAATAGTAAAGGCTTTTTTAGTTGCTTTTCCGACATTAAGTTTACTAAGAAGTTTAAAAGAAGATGTAAAGATATTATTACTGGTTTTTGTCGCATCTCCCGCTTCTTGAATCATTTTCTTTATTGACCTATAACCGCCACCTAATGTATTTAATCCCGTTGCTAATTTATTAACGATTCTAAACATTCCAGGCGGAAAAAACCCATAAAGAACTCTTCTTGCCGCACTTGCATGAAAACCTAATATTTGGACTTCTTCTTTAGTAGAAGTCATAAATGTCGCTAAATACTCAAAAGTCGTTCCACCAGCCTTTCTATAATCTAAAAGAGTCTTAATTCCTAAATTAAATTCATTATTATTCATTTTTTGAACTGCTGTTTGTATTTTAGTCCTTGTTGAAAACCCTTTAACTAATTCTACTTGTTCTCTTAATTCTTTTTTATTTAATTTCTTTAAATTAATTTCTTCTTTTTCTTTTTTAATTACCTTGTCTAAAGACTTTAAGTAATTGTTTTGCGTGTTCATTAAACTCAATATTTGGCTTTCAAAAGACTTAACTTCTTTTTTAAGCGTAGCAACCTTTTTTGTAATTTTAGGAAGCGGCACTTGTTCAGTCATAAAATTCACCTAAGACTTTGTAATTTTGATTGCGAGTCGGAACTAATCTTCTCTATTTCTTCCGCCTTGATTGTTTCTATCTCGCTGTGGATTATAAGCAAATCGCTTACTAAACTCGCTGGCATCCTATAAATTTCTAATGGGCTAATCGCTAAAGCCTTAGCGAGCGTATAAACAATAACGAGAGAAAGTCGTTTGGGGTCATGTCTTTTTCCCCTAATAACTTCTCTCATTAATCGTTTTTTTCTTCATCCCCTTCAAGTGTTGAGAAAGGATTAGGTAATATTTCCTTTAGTTGATTACCCACATAAGGAGTTAATCTTAGAATGTCAATTGCTGAAAGATGCGGTTCTGTTTTAACCACAAAATTTTCAACCATAAATTTAAACATGGCATTCAAATCAATATCCATGTCTTGATTCTTAGCATCAATTTTCATCATGCTATTCATCGCTTTATCAACCTCAAGCCAAGTTGGTTCTTTAACCCAAATCTTGAGGTATTCTTCTTTATCTTCTGCAACTTTAATATAGTGCATCTTAGGCTCTTGTAGTGCAAAAAGCACCGACTTATCACTTACTATTTTTTTATCCATGTTATCCACCTTCAAAACCAACAAACATACAAACGGTGTTGGTGGAATATTACTTTTCTAATTTAGATTTTCTTTTTCTTTTAGATTTAGGTTTAGGTTCTTCAACCTTTTTTTCTTGAGAAATTCTTAGTTTCTCTCTTAGAGTGTGGCCTTTACCCATGTAAATCACCCTTGTAAAATCCAATTAGTATTAGCAACAATGCTTGAACATTTTCTCGGCATAACTGTTGCTTCAATTGTCACCGCACCCTTATTATCGGGAATGGTGACATTAGCAGAACTTAAGAGATAATCTGTTAAAGTAATTGTAAAGTTTTCATCGGGGTTTCCTTGTTTAGCAAAAGTCAATTCAATATTGTTTGTTCCTGCCGCTTGTTCTGCTGAATCTTTATTATCTAATAATTCTCTAAAAAGTCTGTTATCAGTAATCAAAGCAGTAAAACTAATTTCATAGGTTCTTTGAGCAGGTATAGCATCTTTTATGGATTTGCTTTGAGAACCTAAGAATCTCTTATCTTCTAATGAGTTATTCATATTCAAAGTAAAACTTGTTATCTTCAAGAAGTTTTCGCCAAAGATTGAGAAACTTCCACCGGAATAAAAGTAAGGTTCGTTAAAGGATTCTTGTTCCGTATTATAATTTATTAAAGATGTATTAGTGGCTTGACCGTTTCTTGCTTCATATACTGCATCAGTATTCGGCAGATGAACATTTCTTGTGTTTAGATTCATAGTCATTTTAACTTCTTCATTTTCATTAGCGGTTAAACTAATATCATTTACCATATTTCCTCTTGCGATTCTAACAAAGTTATTATCTTCAAGAGCATCCGTTCCGGTTTTATAATGATTAGAAACTGCACCATCTAACTTACTAATGCTTTGTTCCAAAGCGAATGAAGGAAGAATATCTCCTTCCACTTCGGTAAAGGTATATCTAAACAAATTCACACCATTACTTCCGGAAGCCGTAGGAACAGGCACTATATCCATATTTCCTGTTGCATCTCCTTCCATTAATGGAGGAACAATTTTATCTACGACTGTTCTGTAAATAATCGGCCCTTGAGCAAAATGACCCGAAGCATCAATTAAAAATTTGTTATTAGTATTAGAGTTGCTTGTGGTTAATAAATCAGTTAAGGCCGCAGAACTTCCCGAAAAAGTAGAACCATCGCCCTTTTGAAAATTAGAACAAGCACCTAAGAAATAATAAAACCAAGTCGGATGTGTAAGAACAAAAGCCAAACTTCCACCTGTTGCGTTTTCAGTTCCTTTATATTGGTAAGTCCAATTCCTTGAGCCACCTAAAGATAGATTCATTTGTTTCATTTCAACCTCAACATTAGGGAAAGTTCCTGTTTCTAATAGACCCAACCAATTGTCAGCAAGTAGTCTCTTATCTGTGCCGCTCTTAGGAGCAGGTAATGGAGAACCATACGATTTTAGAACAAAATAATGATTAGCCGTTCCTTCACTTAAAGAAGGAGTAAATTTAATTTGTGTAGCAGTATTAGAAGTCACTCTATGAGTTGAAACCAAAGCACCACCAGTAGAGATTTGCGCTCCTGTTTGTGTTCTAACAAGACTTAAAATTGCACCATCTGTTGTAGTTGTTGCGGCTGAATTAGCACCGCCATGAGTATTTGTTATCGTGATTACTGCACCATTTCTAACTGCACTAATATTAGAAACTGCATTAATTTCGGTAGTAATCAAAGCCGCAAATTCTTCTTTTGTCACTATTGCAGCATCGTGCATGACAATTTCAGTATTTCCATCTGCACCGTGAGAAGGAGCAGATGCACCATTAGTGGTGTCAAACCAAATAGCATGAGTAGAAGCACTTCCGCCAGCACTTGCTAAAACTGTAAATACCAAGTATTCATTTACATAATCAGTTTTTAAATCACTTGTGAGAGTAAGAGTTGTTATTTCAGCAACATTAGCCGTTCCTGCGGTTGAATAAAATTCTAACATTGAACCTTCGTATAAGTTAGTTAATAAACTAAAATGCGCCATATCCGAATGTAAATCAACAGAAGTGTGTCCTGCTTGTGGATTAGCCGCACTTTTAATTCTAAAATCTAATTCCGGAACAAGGTTTAAACTTGCTCCACTTCCTAAAAATATGTCTCTATTTACCATCTTATCTCTCCCCTTTCCTTACTTACTTACGAGGGAACACTAATTGCGAATCTTTTTGCTTGTAATGTGATTTTATATCCAAATAACCTCTTCGCCCTGTCATTACTTTCATTTCTTGAACCTAAAAATAATTGATTAAATCTTGAACCATCGCTTGCAGTATATCCACGCCTGTTGCTTTCAACAACCCTACTAAGTATCAAGTATATAGCCCTTAGCCTATCTTTGCCATAAGAGGCATCTAAACCGGAACGCTCATCATGTAAAACTCTAATATGAATTGTAAATGAATATGTTTCATTTTTAATATCATAATGAACTGTTGGATATTCAACATCTTGAGAATCTTCAAAAACAACAATTGTTGCAGGGGTTCTGCTTAAATCAACTCTAACTCCCTTATTAGCCGACATTGTTCTAATATCAATAAAATCAGGAGTAATAGCATGAGAAACACCAATTGTTCCTGCACTCACTAACGCCGTAGCATTAGAAGACCATTGAGTTGATAACAAATCTATGAGAAGAGAGACTTCATCAATGCCAATACCTCCTGTTCTACTGTATTACTAATATATTTATTATAAGACTGTAATGCGTTTTGCATAATTTCTTTATCACTAAATGAAATATCATATCCTAATTGCTCCGATAATTCTTTCATAGCAAGTTGTCTTTCCTTTTCTATTTCATATAACTCATGCAGTTTTTTAACATTTATTTCAACTGCCATGTTAATCAATCCAAGAAATATACAAGGTCGCCTTTACCCTTTAGAATATCCATTCCCTCTTTTCGGAGTATATCATACTTTTCTTTAGTAGAAATATTTGCTCCTGTTTCTGCAATTAATATGCTTTGGTCGTCATGTCTTATTATTTCAGCCGAAACTAATTTTGTAGCGGCTTCATGTATAGCAGAAGGAACTCTACCATCACCTGCAACATAAGAAACTATTACAGAATTATTAGCATGGAATGGGTAATCGTTGAAAAAGAATATTCGGCCTTCTTCGCCAATTGTCCAAAAAGAACCAAGTCTATTCAAATCTTCTTTGTCTGTAAAATCAACAAGATTACAAACTGTTGGTATTGTATCTGTTGCAGTAAATGTAAGAGCATTTGTTCCACTTGCTGACGCTGGCGCACTTAATACAACATTTGTTCCATCTGTAATTGAAGCAATAGTAATTGTTCCTGTAATGCCTGTTCCGCTAACAGTCATACCAACACCTAATTTAGATGAATCCGCAACAGTAAGAGCAGTTGATGAGTTAGCAGTAGTGCATGATTGTTTTATGGTTGCTTTTAATACACAATCTGCCCCATCATCACCGGAAAGTAGGGAGGAAATGAGAAGTTGCTTGCCATTATTCTTATCTTTTGAGGCATAGAAAAAGTCGGAAATGGATAGATTAGAAGAGGATAGAGCCTTTGGTGCAGTTGCTCCGGTAAAAGAAGATGTAGCAGAAGGGAAGGATTCATTGATTAGTGCAGTAATCTCATCATTAGTGGTTTTTAATCCAAATGTATTACAAAATTCATTATTTGCTAAATCAGTTATGTCATTCTCCGATAACAACTCAAAAGATACACCGCTATTAGGCAGTTGTAATATGATTGAATTTAAATCTCTAAAATTTTCAAGAAGATGTATTTTTGCTTGTGCTGATGCCAACTCTTCATATGAACCACCTTGCCAAACTAACAAAGAAACTATCTTTCTAACTTTCATTTGTTTTAATTGAACAAAACCAACATGGCCACCAAAGTATGTTTTATGTGGCCTTCTTGAAAACTCAAAGTTATGGTATTCATCTTTAGTAATAATTGGTCTAAAGGAACGCTTGACTTTATCATCAATAATTCCTTCAACTCTTTTTATTATATTCCCAACTTGAGCAACTGTCGGATATGTGCTATTTGTGAAAGCAGGTATTTGTAATAGATTAGCGACTTCTGTTGCATTAGTATAAAATCCCCTGCCTTGTGAATAATCAGGGTTTATTTCAGTAAAGTCGCTTGGCGATATGGTTGTTCCCATCGTTATCACCCAAATATTTTCTTTAATCTTCTAACATTTCTTTTTAGTTTGTTAATTTCTTTAGACAAAGACCTATTACCTGCCCCTCTTCTAAATGGATTCAAATTATATTCACCATTGTTGATTACATATATTTGACATTCAACAAAAGCATTCGCAAACAATTCTTCTGCGTTGTGTGAATTAATTGAATCATATTTGTATTCTTGGCCACCATAGGTTTCCATGCCTCTCATATTAGCCCCTGCAACTCCTTCCGTTGTCTCAAGAACTTGAAGATTAGTCTTGTAATTCTTTTTATCTTCATTAGATAGTGCTTGATAGGCGTTTTCGGAAATAGTTTCTCCGGTTTCTTTATGCTTAAATGCCTCTTCTGTTAATTCCATTATTTCGTCTTGTGTTAATGGTTTAGAAACTAATTTGTATTTTTTCCTTTCTTGAATAGGAAGGGCTTTGTATTCTTCCGGTGTTATTCTTTCTTTCGGATTTTCTTTATTTTCAGCATATCTTGTTTTTGAATATTTTGCATCTTTTGTTTTTGTTGATAATGCGGTGGCTCTAAAGGTATCTTTTTGCTTTTGTCTTGTTTTAATATTAGCAAGTATTTTTCCTGTAAATACTGCCGTTGGTTCATCAAGATACGGCTTTAATATTCTTAAGAATAGTTCTTGATTTGCTCTTACAAATCCTTTTGATTCGCTAAGTAAATCTAAAACTACATTATTCAATGTTCCGCTTGGTTGCTTATAGTGATAGTATTGTTCACCTAACAAAATAATATCTTCATCTGCCATTTCCGGAGTTCTCTTTAAATCGCTCAATGCAGTTAAGAAAGCCAATTCACTTTCTAAACCTTCACCACCTATTTTGGTAGTAATTTGTTCTCCTTCCCCATCCCGTTCAAATTTATCATCAACTAATTTCATTGGTGTTAATACTGTTCCTTTGAATAAAGACCCTATCTTTTTTAGGTCTTTATCATATAAAGTAAAAGAATGCTCTATAACTTCAGTTCCTACCTTTAACTGCGATGATTTTGGTTTAAAAGTAGCGTTCTGTCCTGTTGTTTCAAGAATATAATCGGCTTTTTCTGCCATTATTTTTCCTTCATCAATAGGAGGATATACTATTTCTATATGAGCATCTTGTCTTGCATTTTCTTTCTTGAATGCTAAATTCCAACCGTCGCCTTGTGCATTGACTCTTAATCTAACATCATCATCAATGAATTTTTCTACACTTTTTGCCGTTTCAAATGAAAACTCACTCTTAGGAAATGTTTCTTCAAAAGGGAATGGTGGTAATTCAACTTTACCTTCTTTAGCAAATTCAAGCGCACCTGCACCTTTTAATCTTGTTAATACTTTAGCATCAGTAAGATTTTCTATTTTTTGGTCGTCAATAAAATCAATATTGGCTTGATTAGTTATTGTTCCCTTTTTACCTGACTTCATATTTGAAAATTGTTTCCAGCCCTCTTTATTCTCTAAAAGTGGTTTTAGAGGTTGTTGTAAAACTTCCTCATAAATTTTTTTAAATTCACCCATAAACTCTTGTTCATTTAAACCGCTACCTTGAACACTTTCTTTTGCTCGTTTAATTTTAACCACAAAACTTCTATCGCCTGTGTTAAGAAAATCATTCATTTCCGTCTTAAGAAAGTTAGCGGAATTTGGTAAGGATAGGTTTTGATTACCCCATCTAAAAGCGACCATATTTATTTCCCCCTCACATTAACCATTTAGCCCAAGCCGCACCTTTCTGTATTGCTGAACCTAATCCTAAGCCGCTTTGTGGGGGTTCATAACTCATTTGTCCTTGAGCATCTATCCAATATGGCCTACCATATCCATCTGTTCCCGAAGGAGGAATAGGATAACCAGTTCCATTATTCATAGCCCCTTGCATTTGTTGGTATTGTTGAGTATTGCCTGTTAATCCCGCTACTGCCATACCTGCGCTTGGTTGTTGCATATTTCCTCCACCGCTAAATCCTTGAGATTCTAAATATTGTTGTTTAGCCATTTTTCTTTGATTAACTACTTCGGAATTAATTGCTGAATTTAGCAACTTTTGAATATCCAAATCAATATTCTCTTGAGTAATCTTTTCAAATTCTCTCATAGCATCAGCATTAATTGTTATAGAAGAACCATTAGATGTAAATGCTAATTTACTAAGCATTTGAGAAACAACTCGTTGAACTACATCTTCCATTAGTTTTTCAAGAGAAGTTAAAAACATTTCACCGTGATACTGAAAAAATTCTTCAACATGATTATCTTGTAAAGAAAGTAAATTATTTACATTCTTGAATTGTTGGTCGCCCTGTGCTTGAACTGCGTTCATTACTGTTCCATTACTTGTTCCTAATATTCCCATAATTAGTCCTCCTTATTTTCTATTGGTTCTTCGTTGGTTGCCTTAATGTTGTGCTTTAGCATTAGATGATTCATTCTGTCTGTCATTATATTTATTTCTGTAATTAATCGTATTACTTCATCAGTAGCCGTCTTGTTATCTGCTAAAGCAGGAGGGGTTATAAACCAACCTGCGTTAGTTAATGACAAAACATCTTCTCTTGTTAAACTTTTGATTGGGCCACTTTTTAGTATCTTTGGCATTTTAGGTTTAAACGCTTTAAAATCTAATCCATGTTTATCTGCAAGTATTTGTTGTTGTAGCATTTCTAACTGCATATAATGTGATGCGTGTTTAGGACAATATGTTCCTCTTAGTGGCCTTCCTTTAATTACTCCATCTAAAGGAATAGGTGGCCTCATATAATCTCCTTGTTCCCAAATATGATGATACCCGCAAACTACGCACCTATCTTTTAAATTAAATTTTTTACCATATTTAATTCCTATAAATTTTTTAGGTTCTGCCTTTAAAACACTAATAAGTTCTTTTTGTTGTTTCTTTGGTTTAAAAGTTATAAACTTATATTCTTGAACAACCCCACTTGCCCTTGCTTGTTGTAAGGGGTTTAGTGTTGGGTTAAACTGTTGCGGTGCATTTTGTCCTATCAATTGGTTGTTATACATTTTTTATACCTCAATAATCTTTTATCATCGTCATTACGCCTCTATATACCATTTCGGGGTCGGATTTTGCTGATACTATATATTTGAAACAAGGTATTCCCTTGTCGTTCAACTGTCTCATTCCATACTTAAAAGGTTCAAATATTTTATGTTTGTCTATGGTTTGGCCTTCTTCTAATGGATATTTTTCTCCCCACATGTCATATTTATTAGCCCATATCCCGATAGCAATTGGATAATCCGATTCTCTTTTTCTTCTACCTGTTGGCCACAAATCCGATACAATAGTATCAACTAAAAATTTCCATGCTACTTGATGGTCTAAGTTTGCTTCGCTATCTAAGTGCCTATGGTCTATCATAAAAATGATATATTTAACCCTGCGCTTTTGCATATCTTTTACCCATTCTTTCCAATAAATCGCTTCACCGCCTATGTCAGCACTTTTTATTGTATGTGAATCACCATCAATCTTTACATTTTTTCTTGATGCTCTATTTAGTCCTACTGTTCTTTCATTAATTTGAGGAACTTCCCCTCTTGTTCTAAGTTGGTGACTTAATGTTGTTTTACCAACCATTGTAGAACCATACACTCCAAAATTAATAGCGTGAACTTTCTTCCAAAAACCAATAACTGCTTCGCCAACTAATATAGCAAAGCCTGTCATTAATGACATATTAATGACCCCATAAACCCGATACTTTTTCTATAATCCAACCCATTACATTAATATCAAATACGCCCAGTATATTACCAATAAGAAAAGCGGATAAAGCACCGCAACTTCCCCAAAACCACGCTCTCATTTTCAAAAAGAAAACATCGGCAGAATGCGCTCTTGATTGGTTATAAGCATAATCGGAGTCCGAAAACCCCATTAAATCTCCAAAGACCATTCTTTCACCGCCTATTGTAATGCGGCTAAGAACTCATTTCCGACAGTATTCTCTTCTTCTTCTTGAATACCTTGATAAAGATTAGTATTGTATTGTCTTGCGCTCTCACGCATCTTGTTTCTTTGTTGCTCGTCTCTTGCTTTTCTTTCCCAAAAGGCCGCTATCTTTCTATCAAGAAGCCACATTTCTATCTTGTCATTCAAGACTAAATCAAAGACCGCCTTCATAACCATGATTGCACCTATTGTTCCTAATCCAAATAAAACCGAATGTGCTAATGCTCCATAAGGAAATCCTGTTCCGAATTGAGCATACGCCCAAACATTTGTTCCACTTAATGCTCCAACAAAAAGTATAGTCATAACTAAACGGGTATCTTGGCTTAACGCTGGCATAATAAAAACCTCAAGCAAATTCGATAGAAACTGCAACTGAACCTGCATCTTCTTCAAAGAATAATCCATTTGAACAGATTACTCCATGCATATCAAATTCAACTGTTTGATTAGCGGATAAAACAATTCTTGCTAATTCTTTACCACTTGCCGCAGTTGCATTATCCCACACTTTTACAATTGCGGCTGAACCTGCAACTTCACAAGCATGAATAGAAACCAATTTACACTTTCCGGAAAAAACTACTGCGCTTCCGGTCAATACTCCACTACTTCTACAACTCGCCATATCTCTATCTCCTTCAAACCATGAACAGGGGCTTTCCCTATTAATGCTATGGGTCTAATTATTCTTTTAAAGCAGACTTTTTAGGTTTAGCAGGGGCTTTCTTTGCTTTTGTTTTAGCAGGTAATAATTCCTTACATAACTCATCATGCGTAGTTATTGCTTTACCAAAAGCCCTACTTAGCCTTGTAAGCATTTTAGGTTCAATTTGTTTCAAATCTTTCCTATCGCTTTCAGTAAAAGTAATATCTAAGTTAGAATCACCATATACTCTAAGAGCATCAATAGCATCTACTTCAATAGAAGCGTCTCTATTTAGTATTTCACCAAACATTAACAAAGTTTTAGACCTTGAGCCTTTGGTTAATTTAATTGTTGCCAATTAAATCACCTTAAAGATTACCAAAGACTCTCAACCTAAACTGCATACCGCTATGTGTTCCACCATCACCAACTTCCGCAGGTGTGGCTTGTAAAGCATCAACAATTAGCATTGTAATGGATTTAGCACTTGTATAGTTTCCTTGAGTTGCGAAATTATTAGCATCGCTACCATCAATAACAAAGGTTGGGTAAAACTTTACATTACTTGTTCCTGTATGCATTACCGCAGTAATAGATGCTAAACCAAAATGTTTCGCTTCAAGAACTACGCCTGATGCATCGTATGTAGAAACATCTACAACCGCATCAATCATATATTCATCACCGTTGGCTCTTGGTTTTTTAAAACCTTTATGGTCTGCTAATAAATTAACAGCAAAAACTTCTTCTGTCATTTAAATCGCCTCACAGAAGGTTTGTTATTTTGCCTTGACCCTTGAAGTATGAACAACCCATTTCTCCCATTGTTCGGTAAAGAGCCTTGTTTCCAAGAGAACCGACACCGAATGGGTTTCCGTTTGAAATACCATCTTCAAAGTATTGAGTTGGCTTCATAACAGATAGCCACAAATGGTCTGTATCAAGGAAAAGCATATCACTAATCAAAGAAGTGTCCGTTCCTGTTGAAGTCATAGCAGCAACCGGAATCATTGGTATATCGTAGTAAGTTGAAACTCTAAATCCGACTTCTTGACCCTTTACGCCTCTTACTCCATTAACAGTTGGAACAATTTCCTTTCTATCCATGAATCTTTCTTGGGCTTGTAGCAAGTCCGAGATAGTTTGTAGAGTATCATATCCTGTTAGAATAACCTTTGGAGAACCACCAGCAACTCTTAGTCTTCTAATCATATCGTTTAGAACAGTTAGAGTTAATTGTCGTGCTTCTGCTGAAAGGTAGCCATCACCGAAAGAAACTTCGGAATCAAGATATTCATTTCCTGATGCACTTCGTAGTTTTCCATAAAGTGTATCAATTGCTTGGTCTGTTGCAGCACCTACAAGGTTTCCACCGGAGTCATCTGCTAATTCGGCAATTTCATCCGAGTTAGAAATAATCTTCAATAGAGAAGTATATCCTCTATCAATGGCATTTGCAGTAGTATATGCAGTTGTAGGAGAATAAGCCTCTAATGGCATAACAAGCATTTGATTTTGAACTTCAGCGTGATGCTTGCCCATATCTTCTCTTAGTTGCGCTCTAATATCGCCAATTCCATCATCAATAGAAGCCATTTCCATAGCCAATTCACTGAAAGAGAATTGATGTGCAACAATCTTAGGGCTTGTAAATAGTGTATCATATTCCGGTGCAATTGAAATCAAACCATCTGTATTTGAATCAAGACTTGCATTTTCCGGAACACCACCAAGACGGTCTGCTCTAAGTTGGTCATCACCATATAATGCGTCACTTAATCCAGTGTTGGATGCTTTGGTAATATCTAATTTGTTTCCTGCTCCGCCAGCCGGTCTTTTCTTTAAAATTCTCCAACCACTTGATGAATAAGGTCTTTTTGAAATAACCGATAGTGCATTACATTCTCGGTTTAGCATAGACCATACTTTTTGGCCGTAAATCTTGTTGTAAAGATTTCCGTTAATGCCCGATGGTGTGCCTAATGCTCCATCGTGTGCAGTATGAATACCTGCTACTGTTCCTGCGGCCTTAAGCAATTGATTGCTAATATGGCCTGTTGCGCCTGTTCCATAGGTTTGTGCTTCTAAATCTGCTATTGTGTTAATATATCCTGACATCTTAATAACCTCCTACCATTTTATGAATATCCGACCAATCCATTTCGGCCAATTCATCCATACTTGGGAGTTCAACTGTTGCCTCTTCTTGTGCTTTTAGGATTGTTTCCTTTTCAGCAGTTAGAGACTTTCTTAGTGCGGTAAATTCATCCTTTAGAGATGCAATTTCACTTGCCGCATCATATTGAGATTTTGCCAAAACAGATTCTTTTGCAGAAACTTCGTGGTTAAATCTTGTTTCAAATGACTTTTGAAGGTTATCGTAAGCCAACTTTTCAAGTTGTTCTTGACGGAAAGCCTCGTATGCCTTTTCAATGTTAGAAACTGACAAATCAAGAGTTTCTAATTCGCTGTTGTCAAATGCTTTAACAACGGGCAAATCAGATGCTTTAGGCTTTCCATTGTCAATAACTATACGGTCTGCTGGTTCGCCAATTTCTACACCTGCTCCGTCAAGAGTAGATAGAAGGGCTTTATTTTCTGCATCATCATCTTCTTCATCTTCTTTCATGTAATCGCCTTTTTCCGTCATTGGGTCTTCGGGCTTTTGCATGTCCATTTTATCTTCTTCTTCTTCTTCCTTGCGTAGAGTATTGACTTCTGCCATTAGCGCATCTAACTCTTCAAGTGCTTTTTCTATTTTGCTCATATTTTTCACTTCCTTTTTTGTGTTTTTTTCTTGTTTTAAAATATCAAATCTTGCTTCGGGGTTAATTCCTTTTTCACATATTGTAACTTCATGTAATTCAAGTTTGCTAATTTCGTTATAATCGCCTAATTCTTGGTGGTTTTTCTTAACTTTCTCTAATGCTTGTCCACCTATACTAAATGACCTTAACGAACCTTTTCTTATTCCTCTATTGATTTCTTTTGCTTTTTCAATATCATCTCTTAACTTAATTACTACAAAGAATCCTACATCATCTACTTCGGTTTTCCATAGTCTCCCTGTTTTGTCTCTATATGATTTTACTACTTCTCCAACTTGAACATTAGAATGATTTGTCATTACATTTCTAAACTTTGGGTTCTCCATATATTTTTTAACTGCTTCGTTAAGTGCTTTGAGTGTGATTAAGTCATTTTGTTTATCAACGATTTCGATGCTTGCATATCCTCCAATCATTAAATCGTCTTGTGCTTTAAGAATCCTGAAATCGTTTCTGCTTCTATTCATTACAGATGATACCATTCCTCTCAACCCTTTCTTATACTATCCACTATATAAAGAACAACTAATTTTTAGCCGGAATTGACAATTTACTGTATTTATCTTCATATATATTCCATAAACCTTTATCGCTTTCTGTATCAGCAGGTTCTTGTTTATATCCTGTCCAAGCAAGCCACATTTCTTTTCCTTCAACCTTGATTACTCTAAAATGCATCTTAGTTTCAAATTTATTACCTTTCAAGAAGTATTCATGATAACCTTCTTTTTGGACACCTAACTCAATATCCCCTGCATCAACTACCTTTCCTCTTTCAACATTTTTAGCCACTTCTGCCGGATATTTACCTGCTGCACCAAACAAATCAAACATTTCTTCTTGGTTATCTAAGTCAATAGTCCAAAATAAACTTTCATCTTCAAGTTTAATACCTAATGTTATATTATCATCTTCTCTTGAATATATTTTAAACAAACCCTTTCTATTTTCTTTTGGGGTTTTGTATTCTTTTAACATGGCGTATTTATCGGAAAATCCTTCACCAAATGAACATTGATTATATTCATCTATCAGTGGTTTATCATCTTGATACTTTTCCTCCAAAAATTCCGTTACCAACCATTCACAATCCTCCCTCATTATAAATTTGGCATGCTCGGCCAACGCTTCTTCTAAAGAATCAAAATCACGATAATTGTTTCTTTCATTACCAAAATTATTTGTAAATTCTTTCCAAGAACCATATACATTTACTAAATATTCAAGACTCTTTTTTTTCTTTTCAATAAGTTTATGTTTTAATTGAGTGCAACAATCACCCACCATATCTGCTTCAATAGCGATTTGTCCTTGTTCTTCTTCTTGTCTTTGTTCCTGTTTCACTCTTTGAATTAATTCTTGATTTTTAATTAAAAGTGATTTCTTAATCTCTTCTTCCTGCATAATTTTATCATCATCGGCATGAAGTTTCTTATCTTTAATTGAAATGCCGTCTCTATTTTCCGCCCAATCTTTCAATTTAGTCTTTTTAGATTCTAATACATCTTCATAAATATCCTTATGCTTATCCTTCAAAAAGTCATGAACATCATTTACTGTCTTGTCGCCCATCGTTTTTAGATACTGAAAAATAGCAACCGTTAATTGACTTGCTTTAGTTTTCATTATTTCTTCTGCTTGGGCTTTCCACATATCCAAATCTGCCAAAGCATTCTTAGACATTAGATTATCTTCTTCAAAACCATAGATTACAAAGCCATTCATATCCGATTTCATGATTACATTTGTTTCACCATGTATATAATCAGTCAATTTAATTCCCTTTGTGAGTGCTTCTACCTTATAATTAAGTGATTTTTTAGTATCTTGTGATAGAAGTTCAAGAGTAATTAGTTTATCGGGGTGTTCAACTTCCGGTATTTCAATTACCTTTGCTGAAAATAAACTAAAGCCTTCTCCCTTTTTCTTAACTTCATCAACTTTAACTCTAACAATATCGCCGACATTAACGGCTACTTTAGTATTCAATGCTTTACCTACACCAAGATACTTTTTACCATCAATTTCTTGTCCTTCCATATCTTCCGGAATTGGCCCAACGCCCACAGTATATGAATAAAGATTGCTTTTCGTTTTTTTCTTATCTAAAACTATTACATCTAAATCAACAAACTTCTTCCATTTAATCCATTTAGGGTTCTTTTTAGTTCCAATATAATATGTTGAAGTTGCGTCTTTAATAACAACTCCTTCGGAAGTGGGAATATCCATCATTTCTTTCGCATACTTTTCAACATCTTTTAGACTATCAGCCTGTCTTGTATCTTTTTTAGAAGGATAGGCGATTGCTTGATTAGACTTCGATGAATAGTTATTGAATAAAATAGTCATTCTGTCTTCTAAATCTTCATCTGTTAATGTTTGAGATTCATGCCGAATAATATCAAACACATGACACTTTAATTTAGCATCTTTGTATTTTCCTTTGAAAACATGAGCAATAGTATCTGCTCTATGTAGTGCATCATCACCGTCAAAAAGAATTAACTCTCCATCTAAAATACAATCCCCGTATTCTTTTTTCTTAAGTTCCTCAACCTGTTCTTTGCACTTATCAGTAATGTCTTTTTCATTGTAAGAATAAATTTTAACCGAGCCGTCTATTTTATGCAACTGTATTCTCATGCCGTCATATTTTTCTTGGACATACCAATTACCACTAAAGCCTTTTAGTTCATTAATATCATCTATCTCAAATATTCTATACATTGGTTTATTAGGAACTATAAATTGAGAGATGGACTTTTCTGTTAATTCTTTTTGTGATTTCTCTAATCCTTCTATTTCTTTTAAATCTGTCCATTCTTTCTCTTCATGTTGAGAAAAGAAAATAAGTTCTAATAGTTCCATTCCTGCCTTTACTTTCGATTCAACCTTCTTTGAGTCTTTTCCATCACCGTAATGCTCTATAATATAGAGGGCAATATCATCCGATTCAAGGTCAAGTCCAACAAGACCCTCCGTTATTGTGTCGGGTTGCATACCTTTAATGGCTAAAATGTCCGGAGATAGTGCTTTATTGTCGTCTCTTAGTGCATAATGAATGAATTTCACCATAGTTTCGGGATTATCTAACAATTCTTCAAGGACACTACCTTTGAACATTTCAGCGAAAGGGTCTGCAACTATTTTAGAAGAGTATCTAATGAGTTTTATTTTCTCAAACAAGTCTTTCGCTTCTCTTGATATTGGGTTTTTAACTTCTTTATTTTCTATTTCATCTTCATCAATAAAATTCCTTAACTCTTTACCTGCGGAATCTAATTCTTCATATGACTCCATGATTAAATCAACCGCTTTTCTCCAACGGCTTCCATATTCATCGGGGTCATGAACGGCTGATAAATAAGCGACTCTTGTTTTTTCAAAGAGTCTTAGTATTTCTTGAGAAGGTTGTTTATCCTTCTCAATAGAGCCAAGTTTCATTTAAATCCCTTCATTCTTTTTTCGGAATATATGGAGAAGGCTTTGTGAATCTATCCATTTGCGGAGACATATCTTCCGCTAATGGTTTTTTAGGTCGCATAAACTTATCATAATCGGGGTCTAATGCTTCATCGGATTTTTCATCTCTTGGTTCGGGTAATCTTCTAAACTCTTTTTCAAGGTCAGTTACAAGACCGGATAAAGAATTAATCATTCTGCTTAGTTCACTTCTGTTTGAAGCATCACCTTCTTTAAATTCTCTTGCTAAATTAGTTATTGTTCTGTCTAATTGTGCTATTCTATCTGTAAGCATTTTTCTATCTTCTTCATCTAAAAAGGGATTAGTCATATAATCCGATTCTTTGATATTTTTTAGAATAATAATTGCTTTAGAAATATCTCCTGCATAAGCGTGTAATGTAGTTGGCCCGTCATTTGAATCAAACTTAGTTGTATCTTTTTCAGCCTTTGGTCGCTTTAGTTTAACGGCTTCGGATTCATCTTTGCTTGGATTTCTATTATTTTCTAATGATAATGCAAGTTGTTCTTTTGCATTACGAGCCTTTTCTATTGCTAAACTAATTGTTCTTTCTTGTCTTGTTACTCTTTCCGGCATTTAGTTTCCCTCCACTTGTTCTACCATTTTGTGTATTTCCGACCAATCCATGTTGCTAACATCTGTTGTTGGTAATGAACCAACTCCGCCTATTGAATTATCAATAGCAGGTGTTGGGCTATTAGATACAACGAAACCGGCTTTTCTTAAAATACTATCCTTTGAATATACGGTTCTTTCTAATTTTTCAACTTTATTTGTTAAAGCCTTAATTATTGTTAGCAGTTCTTCATTTAATGTTTTACTTTCTGTCATTCTTCTTTCCTCCTGTTGGATAAACAATATCTCTTAATTGTCTATATAGAAGTTCATACTCTTTACGAAGTTTGGTAGCGGTAGCGACAATATCAATATTTCGCTCATCCATTGATTTCATTTTCTTGTTTAAAAGTTTATCGGACTTGGTTAAATCTAATTCTCTAAGAGTTGAAATTAATTCTCCTAACTTAGTAAAATCTTGTCCAAAAAATTCTGTTGGTTCTGCTGATTGTAGAGTCTTTTTGAGTTTCTTTCTACCTTTGGCATCTAATGAATCAAGAACTTCTTTCGGCTTTTGTTTTCCAGCCTTTAGGATAAAGTCTTCCCCTTCACCGTAAAAATCCCATGTCATTCTTCTTCACCCTTCCCTTCTATCATGTAATTTAGTTGATTTACAATCTCTTGTAATTCATCAATTTTAGCATTAAATTTATCTTCAAACTCTCCCATTCTTCTAACTGCTTCTGCATCAACTGTCGGAAGACCATCAAAATCTAATCCATCTGCATCAAGGGTCAATTTAACTTTGGGGTTATCTGTCAAATAGGCACTTATGCCCCCTTCAATCCCATCTTCTTGACGAGAAGCAAATAACTCTATTCCTTTTGCTTGATAGTGTAGTTTAATAACAACATTTCCGGCTCTTGTTATTTTTGTTTTAAGAGCGTCTATTGGGTCGTTTTCTTGAAACATACCAATTATTTTTCTAAAGCCACTAAGAGGTTCTTTGAGTCTATCAGCCGCACTTAAAGTAACCAAGTATTGTTTTAATTTAGCCTGTTCAGTCTCTAAATCATCTTGAATTTCTCTTGTGGCTTCTTTGATATATTTTTCTTTATTGTTATCCATTTCTTTAACTCTTTCTAATAAGTTTTTAACTTCTTCCGGCTTTGTTCCTGCGGAATTAATTAATGTCATGATTCCTGCTCGTAGTCTTTTAATTTTTAACTGAACTATTTTTTCAGGTTCTTGCATTATTTCTTCTATTTCTTGAATCTTTTCTTCAACAAATTCCTTTTTAACTCTTATTTCAGCAGTTTTGCTATTGAGTATTTTTATCTCATCTTTGATTGCATTATATTCTCTTTGGACTTTTTGGCTTTTACCTTGAGCAAACATCATCATACCTCTCATTTCTCTTGCTCTTTGGCCTCTATTCTGCATTGTTTTTGGCGTTCTACCAAATTGTTGTTGATGCAACATTTTCATAATATCGAGAATATCTTTACCTTCAATATCTTGAGACAATAGCGAAACAAAATCATCTTGTAATTGCTTTACATCAATGTCTTTCTTTTTATTTAACTTAATTTCAAGTTGTCGAGTTTCCTTGTCTCTTTTGAAATCCTTTCCTTTTAGAACACCTTCAATCAATAAACGACCATATTCTGTAAATAAATACTCTTCATCTGCTTTAATACTTCTCAAATCTTGTAGTGTTTTGATAGAGTTATCTTGGCTACCACTTACTTTAAGGAAATTTTTCATTCCTCCAACAACGACCTCTTTCTTTCTTTCTGCCTTTCTCGTCTTGAAAGTCTGTTCTTCAATTCTTGCATTTTGCATTATTTCTTGAAGAGGTTTAAGTTTAGTTGATAGTTCAGTTAAATATTTATAGGCGGCTTTTTCATCTTCCATTAATTTAATATCGGATTCAATTTCTGCTGATTCTAATTTAGCATCTCTTTCTTCACTACTTAAATAATCATCACTTGAAGTTCCTAATGAATCTTCTTCTCCGCTATCATCATCAGCAATTCCATATTGTTCATCTTCTTCTGCTTTCTTGATATATTTTCTATAAGAAACCATATTTTCAGAATTAATATTTTTTATCAAAGATTCCTTAATCAAGGTAATATTTGAATCGCTTTTAACTAACTCTTTAGTTTCATTATCTAAATCAGCCTTCAATAAAACATTTTTTAAAGACTTATCTTTAAGCAATTCAATAAACATATAATCACCTTAAAATGGAATATTTTCCGAACTCTTTCTTTTCTTAGAAGGCAACAAAATAACATCGGGATTACCGTTTGATTCCGGTCTTGCTTTATGTGTAGTATCTGTTGGTAATCCTACTGACATATCCCTATTCTTCTTTACTTTATTATTTTCTTGTGCCGTCAATGCCTTAACTTGTGCTAACTCCTTTGTTAGTCTTATTTGCTTTTGTCTTAAATCTTCTGTCATTACTTTCCTCTCCTGTTTGCGATTTCAATTCCCATTAGACCTACTTCCCCTTGAGAAGTTATTAGAATATCAATCAATTCCTCTTGTGTTAAATCATTTAACATATCTCTAATTTTATCCATTAGGTCAAAGCGAGTTGAATTGGCTAAATGTTCTCTTGTAAATTTATCCTCTTCTGTATCTCCAAAGGGTTCACTTTCACCATAATATCCGCCATACTCGGCTTTCTTATTTCTTTGAGGGTCGCCACCCGCCATAGGAGTCGGAGACTTTCTTCTTTGTTTTCCTTGCCTAACGCCTTCTTCTCTTAATTGTCTCAAATCCTTGAAACTTCTTTTATTCTTCAAAATACTTAGCCAATTCATTAATTAACCCTCCTTTCAGTTCTTTTATCATTATTTTGATTTCCTGCTTCTAATGGTAATCCTGACATTCTTTTATCCGGCCCTTGATTCATAGATGGCTTATTTCTTGTTGTTGCTGGATTCGCTTGTGGCTTACTTCCGCCTTGTAATGCTTGCTCCTGCATTTGTCCTAATTGGGAGGCATCTATATTAGTTCCGGCATAAGGGTCTGTTTCAACTTGTTCTTCTCCACCTTCACCTTCTTTTGATTCTTCCGGTTCAGGTTTAGTAAAGGTAAAGTTTCCATCTTCATCCATATCAACTTCAAATCCTAAATTTTTAGTAGAGGCCGCAATATTTACTTCTAACTCTCTCTTCCTTAATACTGCTATTTCATCTTCTTCTTCGCTTGGTGGAAGTTTTAAATTCCAATCAGTAATTCCAAATTGTTTTGTTAGGAATGGGAATACATAATTATTATAGACAGTTTGTGCTTTTTGAACGGCTCTATTGGTAACAAGTATTTGCATACCTTCATTGTTTAATCCACCACTTGTAGTATTATCAGCCATGAAAACTTTACTTACTCCATAAAACGCTGATATTCTATCTCTTAAATCATCTTTAACAGAAACATAATCCATTTCTTTTAGACTATCCATGAACTTAACCCATTCAACCGCACCTTTACCATTCTCGGCTTCAATACCCATAACAGGAATAAAATGTGGGTCGGCCTCCATTTTTTCTTTTACTGCTCTCCAAAAAGATTTCATTGAATCCATGTTTCTTGTTTGAACTGCAAGTATTCCTTTTGGCATTCTGCTCTTGGTATATGAAGAATTGACATAATTTTCCATAGCAATAAGAGTCATAATATTATTGAATAAAGTAATTACAGGAGACATACCATAAAGTCTTGATGGACTGTATTTGCTAAAATGCAAGACTTCTCCTTTTAGGAAATGTTGGTCTGCTCCATTGACTCTATTTACATAATGAACAGGAAAAGTATTTGCTCCACAATGCTCGCAAGGTTCATGTGGGTCTTTGTAAATCATCTGCCTATGATTAACGCAAGTGAACCCTTTAGTTCCTCTTTGTCCTAACTCATCGGAATAAATAAACATAGTCACAGGGTCGCCACGATATAATTCTTTAATACGGTGCATTCTAATTTTACCATTACCATCTAAAAAGTATTCTTTTACCAAAACAATATAGGCATCATCCATAATATTCAAATCATCTTCTAATTCCTGCAATACATCAATAAAAAGTTGTTCCGATTTATTGACATATCCTTCTAAGAATTTTTCAGCATACTCTAATTGTTCTATATTAGGAAGTGTTAAGTTTGTGCTTTTGCATCTTGAGCATTCTTGAACAGGTCTTGTATGTTCCTTTTTACAATCCTCACATCGGGCTTCAAATGCCTTTTCCCAAATGTAGCCTCTACGAAAAACTTCTTGTTTCAATTGAGTAATACAGGTTCTCGCAATAACTGATTGATTAACAATATTGTAAATAATCGGGCCATTCATCATATGATGTGTTTCCCTTTCTTGGATTCCCATATTAAATACGGTTCTATCCGCAGGTTTGGGGGTAGAACGCCTAAACAGGTTGGTTAGGCTAAATCTTCTTTTTTGCTCAACCATAATTATACCCCTTGAATTATTGCAGGACTCCTATCAGTTATCAAGCCTTCGCTATCATCGTTTAGAAGCATCTTCAATATCATATCTTTCATTACTTGAACGAAGCATTTCATCTAAAATACCACGCAGGAATTTACTTCTATTTTCGGGCTTCTTAAAACCGGAGCGTAAATAATAGATAACCATTTTTTTATTAATAGCAGCAAGATTGCTATACCTAACATATTTGCTTCTATCTTTAGGCAACTCATCATTGAGTATTCCCGTCTTTAATTGTTGCCATGACATGCCTTTCATAATCATAATTATTCCTCTATCACTTGCATGGGCAACGGTTTTCCATATTTAACCCAACATTCATAGCAAAGACCAAATGGATAAACCTTTTCTGTTGAATAACATTTCCCGCAGTAATCAAACATATTACCACAATTTTTTACACGCTAAACATTTAGGTGTTGTGATTCTCCCCTTGCATTGGTCGCAATTATGTCTTGATTTAAAGTTAGCCCTACGCTTTTTGTTGGTATGAGTTCCACCGCCTCTATTCTTTCCTTTGCCTTTGTAATTACCATAGCCTTTAGCACCTGCATGAATCTTTTTACCTTCATGGGTTAGCATCATAATTTTTTTACCTTCTCTATCGGAAGAATATACTCGCCCTACTCGCATGTCCTTTTTATCTTTTTTAAGAATCTCTTTCCATTCTTTAATGACGGTAGTTTCTTTACTTAAATGCTTCAAATGTTTTTCATCTAATTCATAAAAATGTAGTAGTTTTTTACTAACTCCTTCTTTATGTTCTTTACCCGACATCAAAGTTCCATCGGGGTGTTTATGTGTTTCTCCTATCCATTGAACAGGTTTTCCATTTTTAATATAAAAATGCCTTTCGCCTTTTCCTTTTTGTATCATGCTCCTTTCCTCCTTTTGTAAGTTTTACATGCTGAACAAGTCGGCCTACATCTTTGTTTAGTTCCTTTAGAAGCATCTTTACGGCCACAAGGTTTTGTTCCTTCTTTATCATCTTCGCATGATTGACAAGAAACCCAACCTTTCTGTCCGTCTCCGCCTCTTCTTGAAAACCAACCGTGTAATCCCGATTCTTTTTCTCTCTTGAAATTATCTCCGCCTTTTTTTACAGAATTGCCCCAATTTTTTGCACCAACTTTACGGCATCGAACTAAAGCACCGGAAGCATAAGCAGAAGGCCATTTTTTATATCTGCTTCTTACTTTATGATAACAAGCATCTTTTTCTTTTTTAAGTTCTTCAAACCACAACAATACCACCTACCGTTTCTAAACTATCCATGACTGACATTTTACAATTATCTTTGAACTTTTGAATATCATCTAAATAAATTCCTTCTTTCAACCAATCAAAACCTACATGGTCTTTGTGATTCTCCCACTTCATTAACTTAAATATCTCATCACATCTTCCTTTATACCAATCGGCCTTCTTGTGTGCTTTTTTCATACGAATTAATTCTAATAATAATTTAGCATTACCTTTCTTTAATCTAAAATGTGGTAGGCACTTAGTTAATAGTTCGCTAACATCTGCTTGAGAATAAAAATTAAGTCTGTTAATTAAGCGGGTTTGTTGTGGGGATTTTTGGTCTAAGTGCATACGGCCAAATCCTAATGATTTGTGCATTTCTTTCATAAACACCTTGCCTCTTTCACCTGTGGCAACTAAACCCACTCTTGGATTCATATTACGGTCTAATGTAATATATCCATCGGAGTCAATAAAAGCCGCAGTATAAGCCCAAATATTCTTTTTAATCATAGACGGCATTTTATAATAAGAGCCTTCATGGGAAGCAATATCTAATTTTTTAATTACTTTAGATATATTATTAGGGCTGGATATTTTAAACAGTTGAGACGGCATTCTTTCATGTATTCCTTTAGCAGAAATACCCGGATTTTCACATACCGATTTTAAAATAAAATCTTCTTGTCTTTGTTTTTTACTTTTAGAAATAGATTGATTAGTTATTTTATTTATTGCATTTCTAAATTGTTTCTTTGCAGATTTCATCGTCTTAAATAAATCGCTATATTCTTTACCATAAGCCATATCTTTTTGTTCTAATTCTGCTTCCCAATATTTACAAAGAGCATCAATTGTTTCTCTTCTTAATTCACTACTCTTCATTTTATTTAGTTTAACTAAATCTTTTTCATTGTATCTCATTTTAGAAAAAGGAACTGTATAATCATTTAACCATGTTATTGACCCAATGCACTTTTGTAGATGGTCGGCATAAGCATCAATCATTGTATCAATTGCTTTTGACATTTTGATTCTTTGTTCACCTTTCAAAGCCCTGCGAGCCTTTCTCATTTTTCTTACTACATCGGGAATAGAATGGTCTTGAACTAAATATTCATTAGGAAAATTGTTTAGTTGTTTTCTTGCTTCGGTTGCATTTATATTAAGATGGTCAGCAAGTTTTGTTATTTCCTCATGCTCGGATAGAACATGAGTATTTGTAAAAAGACTTGCTTGTATTTCTTCATTTTTTCCTGCACTAAGCCTTTTTATTTCTTCTTCCTTCTGCTTTAGGCGTTTTTTTCCTTCATCCACTTCATCAGCAACAACCCCCATTTCTCTAAATTTATCCCCTGCTTCCGACATTTCACACGACCCCCAATATTCTTTCTGCTTCTTTTATTCTATCCGGATGTTTGCTATTACTATTCAAATAACTTCTTGCTAATTTTTTTCTTCCTTCTTGGCCTAATATTTCTTTTTTTCTTTTTATGGAATCATTATCTGCATTCATTTCATCGGGCGTGATATTTCTTGGTTTGATTCTTGGGTGTGTGCTTTTTGCTCTATTTTCATTCCAAGTTCGGTCAGACCAATTAATAGGAGCATCGGTAAAATCTTTCTCGGTTAATTCTCTACCTAAAGACATTTCTAATTCTCTAATACCACCAACATTATTAATCATATTAGCACTATCCCAAACATTGTCATGAACCATAAAGGTTGAATATTTTGGTGAAGGATAGGTATGGCCAACTGATTTTAAAATATGAAACCAACCCATAATATCACCTTAAAAATTTAATCCTATTGCATTTCTAACAGGCTTTCTCCCATCATTAGGAGTTTCATTAAATAGTCCTAAATCATCTAATAGTATGAAGTTATCGTTGGCTTGGTATGTGGCGGCATTCGCTAATGCTAAACTCATAACCATATCATCGTGCGCTCCTATTCCTTCAAACTTGCCTCTTTCAGTAATAGCAAACATAGACAGTTCTTCAATTAATATAGAAGAGACTTTTCTGCTCTCTTCATTACCATAAGGAAAACTTAGTTTTCCATTTTCAAGAGTCATTTGTAGATTAAGAATAACCTCTTGTTTCTTTCTTCTTGTTGTGTTAAAGTCATGGACATTTAAATCAGCCACTTGTCTCAACTCTTGAGTAAATGATTTAGCGAATGTATTTGTTTCAAATAAAATAACTTCGGGTCTAAATACTTGCCCGATTAACTTGACCTTTTGAATATTTTCTCGGAACTGAACATTCTTTGCTCGGTCAATATAAATAATAGATTTGTTTTCATCAGCATCCATTTCTATTACAGTAATTACATTGTAGTCACCATCAGTAGAAATAGCAGGGTCTACACCTACGAAGTATTTGTAGCCTTCACGCTTTAGAGGTTTCAAAACTAAGTCTTTATTCTTAGCATTCTCCATATGTTCGGGGCTAAACAAAGAAGTTCCCGTTGAAATAGGAACACACATATATTCTCTTGTGAACATCATAGAACCAACTTCCGCCTTACGAGCCATTAGAGCATCATAGTTCCATCTTTCCGGCCATAGCGGTTCATTGAGAGCATTAAGACATGGATAAGTATTGACTGTATATGCAGGGTTTTCAGCGAGTTGTTGGTAAATATCTGTATAACTAAATGGAGTTCCAATAACTCTTAGAGAAGCGGTGTGGTGAAGCGTTGGTATCATATCCCCATAAAACCAATCAGTGACTTTTTGAATACCTGTCATACTAAACTCTTTCAAAGGGTCGTCAATAATAATCTCTTGAGGGTGAAGTCCTCTAATCTGTGAACCGACAGAACGCTCAAGAATTTGATTCCCGTTAGTTAAAGTAATATTACCAATAGCCCAACCTCTTGCGGGTTTAAACTTTTTTAGCATTGGGTGTGTGAACATCTTATCAATATCTCTCATGTGAACTAAAGTCTGCTTTTGGTTAGAAGAAATATAAAGCATTTGATATGGTGGTTCTTCAAAGATTAATTTCCAAACAACCCATGAATGCATAAATACAGATTTTCCGTGGTCACGACTACAAATAATTACAGTTCTTTGTGTAGAGTTCATTAATTGATGCCATTCTTGTATGTATGAAGGAAAATCAAAACCCAATACATTTTGAAAAAAATATGGAAAAGAGTTTTTGGATAATTTCATATCCATTTCATGTTCAAAATTAAAGGCCTCTAATTCCATTAAAATCACCAATCTCTAAACATTTTCTCTATAAGTAATCTTTTGTAATTTTTTTTATACAACTTTTCGCCTTCTCTAACCTTTTCTCTAAGGTTTTTTATTTGTTTTTGGGCGTTGTCTTTGCTTTCTTTACTTTCGCTACTATAAAATAAATTTATTTTTTTATCTATTTTACTTTCTAATCTTGCTAAAATATCATTCCATATTTCTTGAACTTCGCCACTTGTTTTAGCATCACTATACGGTGTTTTTTTCTTTGGCTTTTGGAAAATAGAGAATCCTGTTTTTCCATTACCCATCATATGATTTTCTTTTTTTCCTGTTCCAAAAATATCTATAAATTGAGCATAAGAAGGATAAGTCATGGGTAAGCCTTCTTTATTTTTTCCTCTCGCTGAATTTAAAAAGAAACGCTTTTCACCATTTCTAATTCCTTTATAGTGGGCTTCAATATAGGAATAATCACCTTCATCGGGAACAACATAAAACCAAATAACATGATTTTTTTTATGTTTTGTTTTTCTTAGTTGTTCATCGGAAACTTCTCTTAGTTTGCTAATCCATTCTTCAATCATATCGTCTCTATTAAAATAATCAAAGTCTGCAAATCTTTCTTCTCCGGCTTCTAAGTAGTGGTTTCTTATTTCTGTATTATGTAAAGAACTAAACAAATTTGATGTAGTTCCCATATCTTGAAAAGAACCATCGGCTCGCCATTTTTTTAATTGATTAAACCAATTACCCCTAATAGATTTACGAGGTTTTGTAGTGAACCTTCTTACATCTTTACCTTCTTGTAAATCTTTAACAAATGCTCTTGCCTGTGAACGGCTAAGTCCTTTGTAATTCAAAACTTTACCCGAAGCATTAAGAACATTATATCCTGCTTTTCCCATTTCCATTCTGTATGACTTAAGAATACTAAACCATTTTTTCAAAGGTAATCCTTTAACTCCCCAAGATGCCCCCTTTGGGTGATTATCATAATAATCTTTGAATCCTTTAATTGTTGGATTATTTGCATACTCTCCTAATTCTTCATCAGTTGGTTTGATAGACCAACCTCTATCTTTTGCTTTTTGATTCCATTCTTCCGAATCAATATTAGATGAAGAAAAACCTGCAAGATAAGGAGTTGGGATTATTCTATCTGCTTCTTGTGATACCTTTGAATAAACCCCCGAACTCCTTTCTTCGGGAATAGTAAATGCTCCGCCTCTTAAACTAAATCCATCTCTTGTAGAATAGCCAAGTCCTGAAATGGGTTTTCCTTCTTTCATAAAAACTATAAAATTATCAATAGGATAAAAAGAATCCAATGGTGAATTTTCCGACCTATTCATAGGAAATGGCTCATCGCCCATAGTTTCACTCCATAGTTGTTGGAGTTCTTCTTTAGACATTTCTTTAAACAAAT